>Ga0210046_1000677_pt1 | contig 30859 bp, 29 predicted proteins | sample CryGeyCG2114_250_FD_185461 | JGI IMG/M metagenome (GOLD analysis project Ga0210046, IMG submission 185461) | Groundwater microbial communities from aquifer - Crystal Geyser CG18_big_fil_WC_8/21/14_2.50 (SPAdes) (version 2) | ecosystem: Environmental > Aquatic > Deep subsurface > Groundwater ...
ACCAAGCCGAAAAATACGCTCAACAAGAAAATCCCGAAAGGATTCGGGATTTTCTCAAAAAGATTGGTTCGAACTTCCGCATTGCCGACCGCACGCTGGCGTGCGATTTCAAAAATGCCTTCAAAATAGCGGAAAAATACCATGCCGAGGCGCTTTGCGCCGAGGCTAATTCTTACGATTTCACAAAAAGTGAAAATTGGCGGAGAAGGCGGGATTCGAACCCGCGATAAACTTTCGTTTATATACGCTTTCCAGGCGTACGCACTCGACCACTATGCGACTTCTCCTACTATCGACTGAACAATATTATTTAGATTATATCAGTTATGACTAGTTTTTGATTCTGAGCTTAATTACTATGCTTATAGTATCAAGGTTATCCACAAAAAAACATCATAAGACTTTAGACCTATAATTTTCTGAGTTGAAGCTATGTTCCTTTTGATATGTTATAATTTTAAATAAGATTACTTTGCTTTAAACTCTGAATTATAAATTCTTAATTCTGTATTATTTTTTGCCGGGGTGGTGAAATTGGCATACACGCAGGTTTTAGGAACCTGTGCCTGAATAAGGCGTGGAGGTTCAAGTCCTCTCCCCGGCACTTTTCATCAATAATTTTATGTCCTCTAAGTCAAAAACCATTGTGGTGAACGACAAGATGCAAGAAAATTTTCGTTATGAACTAACCGAACCAATTGGTCAAAACTTTCCTCCATATTTTCGCCCGCAGCTAACCCCAAAACAAATGCTTCAACTGGGTATTTTTGGAGGAAAATATATGACCGACTGTCAAAACGAATTTCCAAAAGACTTGTTCTCTTAAGCTAAACTTTCACCAGAAAAACATGATTCTACATTAAACTATTTCAAAGTTAAGGCCAGTCAACCACTATTGGTATGGGTAACAAAAGGATGGATTTATAAAGATGATCCACGTGGTTGGTTTCAGTGGTACTATCGATACTATATGGGAAGGCGGATTCCTGATGAAGATAAGCGTCAAATCAAAAGATGGATGATGATGAAACGCCATATAAAACAAATCGCTTATAATTGCAAGTCTGGCGATATATCCTGCCGTCCCCGTCAAAGACAGGTACTTTTACACTGGGCTTATGATGGTCGGAAAATCTAAGTCTTAAAGGGTTATAATATGGCAAATGAATCGACTTATTCAAAAACACCTCAATCAAGTTCTTCAACATTTGTATATCAATCCACTGGAAAAATGCAATCTTCACTGCAAAATTTGTTATACAAAAAAAACTAATCCAATATTAACTAAAAAACAAGTCATTGACTTTATTAATAAATACCAAAAAACTCAACCTTTAAAAATGATCACTTTTTGCGGAGGAGAAGTTTTCACATTAAAATATTTTCCCGCTTTAGTTAATTACTTAACTAAAATGGGAATATTTATCCAAATCATCACAAACGGGACAATTAATCGACTCAAAGAATTTAATAATCCCAATTCAGTTAATCTAATTGTTTCAATCGATGGACTAGAAAAGTATCATGATCAAAATAGGGGAGAGGGGAGTTTTAAAAAAAGCTTTTTATTTTTGAAAAACGCACGCGATTTAGGTTTTCACACAGAAATATTTAGCATTGTCACAAAAGAAAATTTTAATATGATTGACGATTTTGAAAAGTATATTGAGAAAAAAATTGGAGGTGTCCAAATCACTTATCATCCTCGCAAACCACCAACCTATTTAACAGCACATCCTATCTCAAACATCGTTGGGTTAACTGAAAATTTTAATTACCCAACTCAACAACAGTTAACTGATTTATACAAAAAAAAGACAGTCTTTCCACCAAACAATCTTGGTTGTTATCAAATTGCTTTAATGTCTGATGAAAGAATATATGGATGTTGTGAAGGAACAGTTCCAATTGGGAACATCAAAGATTCAATTCCAAAACTAATCAATAGTTTAACTGCAAAACTGATAACTTGGCAAAATAATAGTAAAGACTTATCCTGTTTAGGATGTAGCCAGCCAGATTTTGTCTGTGGACTAAAATTATGAAAACATTAAAACAAATTCTTTTTCAAGAAAAAATCATAAAAGATATCCGAAGTTTTTTTAATGATCAGAATTTTCATGAAATAACTATTCCCGTTCTTAACTCCGCAATTCCAATCGAACCCAATATCCATTCCTTTTCCACCACATGGAATACAATTAAAAGTCATAAACAATTTTTCTTACCAACTTCCCCGGAACGGGAAATAAAAATAAGATTAGGGCAGGGGATTGGTAACTGCTTTGCCATTGGTCAATCATTTCGCAATTTAGAAAACTCCGGTCTTTGGCATACTCCGGAATTTTTAATGCTTGAGTGGTATCGTCAAGACGCAACGAATGAAATAATCATAGATGATGTTAAACAACTAATTAACCATTTAACTCTTCAGTTGTTTAAAAGATTATATAAAAAAGATAATAACTGGCCGGTCTTATCCTTGGAAAAACTTTTCTTAAAATACGCAAAACTCAACTATAAAAAAATGATTGAAGAAGATGATTATTTTTTTCAAGTTGCAAAAAATAAGGGTTACAATATTCAAAACTCTTCCTGGAATGAATTATTTGATCAGATTCTTGTTAATGAAATCGAGCCAAAGTTACCAATGGAACCAACTTTTATTGTTGATTTTCCCAGCCGTCTTTCACCACTTTGTCTTCCCAATAAAAATAAACCCTATTTAGCTGATAGGTTTGAGTTTTATATAAATGGAGTTGAAATCGCCAATGGAAACACTGAAAACACAAACAGTAAAGCAATAGAGTTATTGTTCAAACAGGAGAAAGTTAAGCGAGAAAAACTCGGATTAGTGACATCACCAATTGATAAAGAATTTATTAAAGCACTTAATAAAATGAATCAATCCAACAAAACCTTCGCCGGTATTGGTCTTGGTTTGGAAAGATTAATCAAGATACTCAGCTAGATTTTCCAGACTTTTATCATCATGTATCGATAGCGCAATAACTTTCATCCCAATTTTCTCTAATATTTTTATTTTCTTTTTCACTTCAGAAGACGTAATTAAGTCTGTTTTAGTCAACAAAATTATTTGTTTTTTTTTCAATAAAACCGGGTTGTATTTTTTCATTTCATCAATCACCACCTGATAATCTCTTTCTAAATCAATTGATTCGCTGGAAATACAATGAAGTAATAGTTTTACTTTTTCTACATGTTTTAAAAATTTAGTTCCCAGTCCTTTTCCGGTTGAAGCGCCTTCAATCAAACCGGGAATATCTGCAATTATTCTTCCATCCAACTCACCTAAATTCGGTTCTAAAGTTGTAAACGGATAGGCTGCAACTTTTGCTTGCGCTTTGGTTAATGCATTTAACAAGCTGCTTTTACCGGCATTTGGCAAACCTATTAGTCCAATGTCCGCAATTAGTTTTAAGATTAATTTAATACGTTTCTTTTCACCAACAAAACCAACCTGAAATTTTCTTGGAGTTTGTAAGGTTGCGGTTTTAAACATTTCATTGCCTCCACCGCCTTTTCCACCACGACAAATTAGTAGGGAAGAGTTGTTAGATGTTAAAACCGTTTCAGTATTTTTATCTAAATCAATAATTGTGGTATTTTCCGGAACTTGTAATTTCAAATCCTTTCCGTTTTTTCCTGATCGTAAAAATGCTTCACCAGGGGCACCATCACCAGCTGCGTATTCTCGAACTTTGAAAAAACGGTTTAGATTGATGTAATTATGGCTAGCAGAAAAATATACATTTCCACCAGCTCCTCCAAAACCACCACACGGACCACCGCGTTTTGGAAAAAACGCCACCTTTCCATTTCCACCCTTTCCACCCTGAATTGTGATTACTGCTTCATCGATGAACATACAGACATTATACTGTCCTTATGATAAAATTGTTTATCAATGCAAAACAATTTATTAAAAATCATCGCCACTATATTTATTAGTTTTATTTTTTTGTACCTAATATACCTTTTAATTAATAAACCCGCGCAAACTTATTTCCCTGAAATTAACGTTATTTCTAAAAATGACTTGATTAAGTGGTCACCTGATAAAAAAAATGTTTTGATTGAATACAGCGACTTTCAATGCCCGGCGTGCAAAAACTTTCATGATTTTTTACAGGAGTTTGAATCAAGTAAAAGTGCAAACTTTCCCATTACAAAGAAAGTTACATTAGTCTTTCGTCATTTCCCGTTATACCAAATTCATCCCATTAGTATGGACGCTGCCTATGCTGCAGAAGCAGCGGCTCTCCAAGGAAGGTTTTGGGAAATGGATGATCAGCTATTTGGCAAACAAGATATTTGGTCAACCAGCACCAACCCAAGACAGAACTTTATCAATATGGCAAGTGAAATAAAATTAGATATTGAAAAATTTAAGTCAGATATGGATTCAAAAGTCGTAAAAAACAAGGTCCAAGCCGATTTAGCTTCAGGTAATAAAGCGGAAATTAACTCCACCCCAACTTTTTTCTTGAACGGTAATAAAATTGAGTTGACAACTTTGGATGAATTTAAGAAACTGCTACTTAAATAAAGACAGTCTTATAAAGACTGTCTTTAGTAAACGTAATAACCATGAACCAATTTAATTTACAGATAGGAAGTAATCATACGCATGCGCTTTTCGCGATCCCACAATCCGACCAATATCAAACCATAAGCCAAATTGTAATCAATCCTAAAGTAAAAATAATCCGAGACAAGATTTGGGATAATACGATATTACTCACTAATACAAAAATCGGTCTTACTTTCCACCAACAACCGAAAATCATCAAACAAACAATTAATCCAACATTAACAATTCAAGATTACGCGCCACGATTAATAAAAGAACATTCTTATTTACTAGAATCAAATAGATTTATCAATGGACAAGATTCAAGGATTAAAAAAATTATGGACGATTTAAAAATCGCCCCTATAAAAGATACATCGTTATTGATGATGATAAAATCGCTATATATTTATACGCTTGATAATCTAATATATGGCAAACCAATCGATAATCTTTATTCCTATGATCAAGCATTAACTGAAAAAATAACTGACTGTGGAGGATTTTCAACTTTATTATTATCGTTATTACAATCTGTAAATATTCCAGCACGCTTAGTAGTTGGTTTCCTAATTAAGGAAGAAAATACTTTTCAAAAAGTATTTAGAACTTTTAACTTTGCACTTTTAACTTTTAACTTTCTTTCCATGCATGTCTGGGTCGAAGTATTATTACCTGATTCAACCTGGTTTCCACTTGACCCAGCAGTTGAATGGCGCAGGAATAGGGGTCTAACAAAAAGACAAGGAGGATTTGGTATAATTCCTGCTGACCGATTAGTCGTTTCCCACGGACAAGATTTTATCATTCCACATTCGAATAATATATATAAAGTTGATTTGTTACAGAATCCATTAATCGTTTAATGTTACAAGTTACATGTTTCATGTTTAATAAAAAATGATCTCCACTGACTTTGCACCAAATGAAACATGGGATGACGCCTGGCAATCAGTCAAAATGATGTTCAAACCTTGGCTATGGAAACAAGGTCCCAGCCTAAAACAAGTAGACTGGCAAATACATCAACTATTTGCTAACAACCATGCAACTTGGTTTTTAGCAGGCAGGAGTGCTCTATATTCCCTATTAAAAACATTAAATTTACCGCCTGGAAGTAAGATCCTAGTACAGGGATACACCTGCGAAGCTGTGGTTTTACCGATAATTGTACTCAAACTTAAACCGGTTTACGTCGACATAGAAAAAGAAAGTTACTCAATGAGTATAACTGATTTAAATAAAAAACTATCGGATGATTGCAAGGTTATAATCATTCAACACACTTACGGCCTTGTACCAAAATTTCGTGAACAAATCATTAAGCAGGCTATAGGTAAAAAACTCATAATTATTGAGGACTTGGCACACGGATGGGACAAAGATAGAATTAAAAATTTAGAATTTAGAATTCAGAATTACTTTTGTTTATTGTCGTTTGGAAGATCGAAAAGCCTTTCTTCCGTGTTCGGCTCTGCAATATTAACCAATAATAAACCTATAGCTAACGCATTAAATCATTATTCTAAAAAATTACAATATCCCCGCAAACTTTTTATTTTTAAATGCTTGTTGTATAAGCCTATTTCCTATTTCATTAAATTAACATATGACATATATATTGGAGAGTCTATTCACTACTTAACAAGAAAGCTAAACCTATTAATTCCAGAAATAACTCCCCAAGAAAAACTTGGAAAATATAATATAGTATTTAATAAGCAGTATCCAAATGCCTTAGCCTATCTATTACTTTTACAGTTAAATAAACTTGATCATACAACCACTACGAGACAAAAAATAGTCAACTATTATTCAGGTGTGTTCAAAAAAAATGCACAGAAAGAGAAGTGGCACAATAAAGCTCTGATTCGTTATCCGTTATTGGTTGATAACCGCAACCAGGTGTTAAATAAAGCCACAATGGAACATGTTTATTTTGGACAGTGGTATAACCAACCGATTGCCCCGAAACAACTTGATCTAAACAAGGTTGAATACAAAATAGGCAGTTGTCCTATAGCTGAAGAGGTATGCAGTAAAATTATTAACCTGCCAAACAATATTTCACTCAAAACTGCAAGAAAGATTACGAGAATATTAAACGACGTTGCTTCAATAAATTAATTTAATGAAGCATATCTATGGAAATAAAAATAATAAATAATCAAAATACCTGGCAGAAATTTTTTGAGGAAAATGGTTCGCCTTCGTTTTTACACTCATGGGAATGGGGAAAATTCCAAGAAAAACAAGGAAGTAAGATAATAAGATTGGGGATTTATGATAAGAATAATTTATTTGCTATTGTACTCGTAATAAAAATCCGTTCTAAACGGGGAAATTTTTTGTTTGTACCACATGGACCGATCTTAAGAATTCCCCACTTCTCCCGCCTTTGGCGGGATTCGAGGGGCAAGCAGAATTTAGAATCTTTTGACTTCGTTCAGGACAAGTTTAGAATTAAGAATTATGAATTAAGAATAAAGAATATTTTATCTACTTTAGTTAATTACTTAACTGAAATAGCAAAAAAAGAAAAGTTTGATTTTATTAGAATTGCTCCTGTTTTGTCAAATAATCCGGAGAACAAAGATTTGTTCAAAAACCTCGGTTTTAAAGATTCACCGATTTACATGCATGCCGAAAGAATATGGCAACTACCGTTGGGTTTACCTGCAGACAAGCTACTAGAACAAATGCGAAAGTCCACACGCTACTCAATCAACCGCGCAATACGTGAAAACGTTATGATTGAAAAACGTACTGATCAAAAATCCATTGACGACTTTTTAGAAATTTATAAACAAACCGCTACGCGCGAACAATTTATCCCTTTTTCCCCGAAATTTATTCAAAACGAGTTTGAATCATTTAATCAAAACAATAATGCGCTATTTTTATTTGCAATTATTAACAACAAAAACAACAATAAAACAAAATTTTTGAGTCCAGTCAGTTGTTTGAGCAAGCAAGCTTTGAGTGATTCTTCGCAATGCGAGGTTGAACGAAAAGCGAGCAGTCCCGACTTACAGTTGGGATGCGGGGTGACCTGGCGAAAAAATTTTAGTTTTATTGATAATACGATTGCTTCAGCACTTATTATCTTTACCAAAAGTACGGCTTTTTATCATCAAGGTGCAACCACTCATGCGAAAGTCCCAGGATCACACCTATTGCAATGGGAGGCAATCAAAGAAGCAAAAAAACGCGGCTGTCAATATTACAACTTCTGGGGGATACACCAACCCGGCCGCACCCCGAAAAGCTGGGACGGTCTCACTCTTTTTAAACAAGGTTTTGGAGGAGATCAAGTGAATTATCTCACAACTCAAGACTTGATATTATCTCCTAAATATTTTTTAACCTATTGGTATGAAAAATATTTGAATTGGAGAAGGGGAGTGTAAGCAAATAGAGTTTAGAATGTAGAATTAAGAATTATGATGATTTTTCGATATCAAAGTTGGTACAACCTATTTAAAAATTTAATTCTTCTTATAAGTTAATTTCTGCTTATTTTTTTTGCGTCCTAATAGCACTAAATGTTAAGAATACTTTACTATTAATATTGGCAATATCTTCAATATTATTAAGTAGTACTTTTTTTTTATTTCTTATTCCTTTTCCAATTGTTATATGAGCTTCTTCAATAGTAAATCCACCTATTCGCAATATATTTAACATTTTTATCAAAGAATTTTCTGGGTTAGTAACGGGATCGTGATGAAATTCCATGATTATTTGATCGACTTGTCCCAGTTTTCCTGATTGGGCTAACTCACACATAACGTCACCTTCGGAGCCCTCAATGTCCATTTTTAATAAATCAATATGTTCTTTTTCTTTAATTAATGTCGATAGTTTTACTTTTGGTACTGTAACTGTAAAAGCGTCGGAGTCAGTCATACTTTGTTTTCCAACATAATCTTGAGTATGATAACCTTTTCTCGGTCTGTGTAAGTAAAGAGTCGCATCTCCATCAATCTCTCCCGCTACTGCAGCATTAATTACTTGTATATCTTCCAATCCTCTACGTGCTAAGTTTTTACGCATAACGTTAAAAGTCGCCGGATTTGCTTCAATGACAGTTATTTGTGCATTTGGCGCTCTATATCTCCAATATAAGGCTGACATCGCGCCTGGGTCGCCTCCTAAGTCAATAATTCTTGGGGTATCTGATTTTGGCTGCCAGTTTTTATATTCATCTCTTACAAAAACTTCAGTAAAAATATATCCGATTTCTATCATTCGCTGAACATAAAACATGGAGTTTTCAATTAGTCCTTGATTACCCGTGTCGCCTAATATTTGTTTTGCTTGCGCACAATCTTCTCGTACTGTTTGTTGTAATACCCAAGCTAATTCTCCGATTGGATTTGATAGCCGTCCAGTTCCCCCAAAAGCTTTAATTGATTTAACGACCTCAAGTGCATTGGCCATACACCTATTGTATTACGATTTACGCGTTTTTTCAAGCTATAGGTTTATTTGGTATAAGAATATTAAATATCAAGATGAGCAATGAGAGGATAATGATCGGAACCCTTTAAATATAATTTTCTACAACTAATGCTTAAAATATTTTTTGTCCAGATAAAATCAAGCTTTTTTCTCACATGCACATGTAAGTTTTTTATTAGTAGTTTAAAAAAAACACCTCCGATTTTAATATCTATCTTATTTAGATCTGCTGTCCATCCACTATCTTTAGAGATATCTACAAAATATTTACCAAGAGTTTCGTTTTGCATTATTGCTTCTTTCCCTCTTTTTAATAAGTCAAAATTATTAAAATCTCCACAAATTATTTCATGACGAATGGATTTATTTTTGTTTAGAATACCCATTAAGTATGATAATTGTTTTTTTCTATTTATTAAGCCACCATTCTGATCAAGATGTAAACTTGTTACCCTTATGCTTATGTTTTTATATTTAAAATATCCAATTATCACTCTTCTTTGAAATGGAACTGTGATCCCTCCTGCAATCCATGAGAATATTTTTTCATGAATAGCTAAGGATTCACTATGAGGTAAAAATTCTTTCTGTTCTTTTTCTAAATCAAGTACTTTATTGTTCCAAATAATACAATTTCCCATTTCTAAAAATGATTCATCTTTACCAAGATTATAAATAGCTCTCCAATCGCTACCCAATTTATTTAGCAAAACATTCACTATAAAAGTTTTATCGGGGCGATACAATACTTCTTGTAAACAAAATATAGATGTTCCCATATTTGCCATTTTTAAAATAGTTTTTTTTACTTCTTTAGGATGTTGGGAAAATTGAATATTATATGTAACAATTACCAGTTTTTTTATTTTTTTCATTTTGATTGTTATATTTTTCCAGCTATATGGCTTCTAATAATTGAATATACCATTCTTGTAGATTCTGACAAATCTTCCAAAAAACTGGTATCTGCAGCCATTACTAAAGTATCTCTGTTTTTGATGGCGTCTAATATACTTTCATATCCATAAACAGTAATTCCATATCCTATTTGTCTTGTATGGCTATCACTACCTCCAAGAAAAGCGCCTATTTTTGGATTATGCTTATTGTTTTCAACAAATTTTCCAATATTTATGTCGTCATCTCCAAAAAATATACCTGATTTATCAAATCTCTGCAACCTTGCTTCACTAGCATTATATATTTCAATCCCATCTATATAAAGCTCCGGATCACCTGAATTAATTATTTCACTAATAAGTCCTAACGGAACAGAAGATCTCCGTGCTAAATTGGGGTGAGCTATTATTGCAAACCCCATTTGTTTATGAATTTTTTTTATTGTTGCATCTAATGGCATATTTGGTTCAATATTTCCATCAAAATTATGTGACCCTATTATGGCAGCATGATTTCCTAATAATAAAGCTTTAGCATGAAGAATTCCGGGATATCGAATTATTCGAAATAACGGTCTGACTTGTCCTACATTATGAACTAGTTGAGATATTTTTGGAGAAAATCCTGATCGGCTTTCTTGTGATGTAATAACGTCAACATTTAAACCTCTTTCTACGGCTTCGTTTAATGTTTTCCTTAAATGTCCTGAAGGTAAATAAGGTGAAATTACGGTAATACTTTCCCTCTCTCTTTTAATTGCATCATATGCATATTGCATGATGATTGATTGAGAACGCTTGCCGCTATCAACCAGTAATGTATTGTTATCATCACAAGTATAAGCTGCATCTGATACTGAAATGCCTAAAAATGATCGGTTAAATATAAGTGACAAAATATTTATTAAATCTTTGTTATCCATTTTTAACATAAAATCAATTCGTTTTCCATCAAGTGGCGTCATATTGACTCCTCCAATATAAGCTATATTATCAATAATCGATATTTTTTTATGGTCTCTACCTGATACTCCAGGAAATGGAGTATAACTAAGAATTCCTGTGGGTGCATTTGTTTGTGATACTTGACAACATCCTTTTAATAATTCTAATAATTCTACTCTTCTATTTAGGAGAAATCTTTTATATTCTCTATCTTCACTATTTAATAAAGGAAGATGATTAAACGTATTGTCAGTTACATAATCTGAAAATGAATCATGAACGATTCTTACGTCTACACCTCTATGTTGGGCTGCAATTAGTCTTTGAACGAATAAGTCAGTAAAGTGACCTGGTTCCAGAGCCATAGTTTGAATCCATACTCTATTTTGTGCCATTTGAATTTCTCTTAGTTGATCTGTAAAAAAACTTACAGTCTCAAGAATACTATAAGAATTGCTTCCTTTTTCTAATTTTTTAGTTTTTCCTTGATATAAGGCTCTTTCCACGATGATATTATATCAAATTTAGAATCCAGGAATTATTAAGGCATTTTGCGAAATCATCCTATAGAAAGAATTAAATACTATAAGTATATTTTTTTGACTAAATAGGCTCAATTTTACCTCATTTCTCTTTTAGACCTATAAAAGAAGATTCCTATGATTAAGATAGTAACAACAGGGGAGAACCAAGGAGGAATATGAAAATTAAAGCTATCAAGTACCATAATTAAACCTAATACCAGAATCGAATACATTGCTCCATTTTTTAAATATCGATATTTTTTAATGGTTTTAATGTTGCTGACAGTCAAATAACGTAATACTATCGCCCCTAAACCATTACCCAGTAAAATTAATGGTACTGAAAGAGTAAAGGCAAACGCACCCAAAACACCATCTATTGAAAATGTTGTATCAATCACCTCAAGATACATAATCTTGCTAATATCTGAACGACCTTTTTCAAGTAATTTAGCTTCTTCAGCCTGAGCGTTTTGTTTGAATCCATGAAGAATAAAAAAAGCCGTTGAACCAACCACTGCACCAAAAGCCATTAATGGATGTAGTTTAATCGCATACCAAACAATTACAGCAAGCAAGACCGATACTACTGCATAAAAACCAAATTCCTTGCCGTTGAAAAAACGGTTCTATTATTCGTAACCCAAAGTTTTTTTGTTCCATAAAAAGCCAATGAAAGAATAAGAACAGTAAAAAAGTTCCGCCTCCAATTAACAAAATTGGGGATGATGCTTCAATTGCTTGGTGCACTCTTGGATCACCGGAAAACGTTGCGGTTAGAGCACCAAACGGTCCCAAACTTGGGCTAGTCGCCCAAATAATCGCCCATGGTAAGCAACCCCGAACAACAAACACCGCAAATAAAAAACCCCATAATAAAAACCAACGCCTTGCTTTCGGTTGCATCGTTGCTAAAACTTCAGCGTTAATCACCGCATTATCAATGCTAGATACAATCTCGAACAAAGCCAAACCCAGTACGGTAAAAATCATGTTAATAACATTCATATTTTGTAAGATTTATTCTAATAAACTTTCACCAAACCCTTATTTAATACTTTATCAAAACTATTTCTTAAAAATAACAAAGACAATACTAAATAGATACAGTTAAGAGTTAGGCTTATATAAAACTTATTTGGATCGACCTTCCCTGTTGCGATTATCTCCCGTATTTCTTCAAATATATAGCTTGCAGGAATAAATTTAGCTACAGTCTGTGCCCATGTTGGCAAAATAGAAACCGGATAATATAAAGCAGAAAACGGAGATATCAAGGCAACTATAGTCCATGCAAATGTCTGTACTTTTGTTCCAAAACGTAAAATTAATCCCGCCACAAAAAACCCGACTGCCCAACCTGTCATAATTAACAATGCAATTATCGGTATAAAGTTCCATCCAAAAAATAAAATATTGACTTTATACAGTAGATACGCCATCAAAAGTGCAAAAGAAAAACTCATAAAGGCCTTAATTACACCAATAAATAAAAATGCGACTATCCATTCTCCAAACTTCAATGGGGACACAAACATATTAATCAGGTTTTCATTCCATAAATCTTCAAGTAAATTAACAGTAATTTCATACTGACCACGCCAAATAATTATCCAGAATAAGATTCCTGACATAATAATAAGAATGACTTTTGATGCATCTGGCATGTAACTTCTAAAGTAGACTGAGGTTAATCCCCAAAGCATCAAATCTATTGTTGGCCAATAAAAAGCATCAGAAATCCGATCATAACTTCTTCTGAATAAATACATAAAGCGCAAAATAACGGCATAGATTCGATGAATTCTCATATTTTTCTTGTCATTTGTAAAAAATAATCCTCCAGAGTGGGTTTATTAATACTGATTTCATCATAATAAACTCCCTTATTCATTAAATCACGCAAAAATTGGGCAATTTCCCGCTCTTTAACATCAACCACGATATACCTACCATCAATCTTATATGCATAGCTTTGTTTTTGACAAAACTCTTCAGTTCTCTTAAGTCCATCTTTTACTAATAATTCAACATGAGAGATCTCAATAGTTTTTGCCAATCCCACAGGCGTATCATTAGCTATAATCTTGCCGTTATTAATAAAAATAACCCTGTCACAAACTTCCTCAACTTCAGCCATATTATGCGACGTAATTATAATTGATACATTAAATTTCTTCCGCTCTTCGAGTAGAAAATCGCGAATATAGGTTGCCACATCTGGATCAAGTGAAGCGGTTGGCTCATCAAGAAGTAGTATTTTTGGATAGTTGATAAATGCCTTTGCCAGATTAACTCTTGTCAGTTGACCTGCTGATAAATCAGTCATCGGCATATTAATTAATTGTTCGATTTTAAATATTTTCACAATCTCTTTAATACGACTTTGACGGTTTTTTATTTGATACAAGTATGATATAAATGTTAAGTTTTCTTTGACAGACAATCTCCATGGTAATTTAGTATAGGTAGAGGAGAAATTAACTTCTTCAAGTATTTCTGTTCGATTTTCACCTAGATCTTTTCCAAAATATTTTATTAAACCTGTTGTTGGTGTTAATACTCCCAGAAGCATTTGTAACGTTGTTGTTTTTCCGGCTCCATTAGGCCCCAACAAACCCAAAATCTCACCTTCCTGTAATGAAAAGGAAATGTCATTAACCGCAACCTTATCTTTAAATTTTTTCGATAAATTATTTACCGCAAGTATGTTCATGATGTTATATTGTAACACAGATGAAGCTAATTAAGTAATATTGTCATCCCAAATTACTAAGCTGTTTTATTTTTGATGAGGGATCTTGTGTAAGATTCCTCGTTTCATCAGATACAATCCTGCACCTGATTTCACTCGGAACAAAAGATTTGATTTAGTATAATTATCTCATGATCGCTTTTTCGAAACGACTTATATCGGTCCCACCCTCGCCAATTCGAAAGTTGGTTCCTTTTGCACAGATTGCAAAAAAACAAGGGGTAAAAATATACCATCTTAATATTGGCGACCCGGATATAAAAACACCTCAAGTATTTATTGATGTTTTAAATCATTGGAAAAAAAACCCAATTTCATATGGTCAATCTCAAGGAGAACCAGCTTTTCTTGAAGCCTTAAAAACTTATTATCAGCATTTAGGTTATTTATTTGTCCAGGCTAAAAATATTCAAGTTACCAGCGGGGGCTCTGAAGCAATTAGTATAATTCTTTTTGCCGTTTGTAATCCGCAAGATGAGGTAATTGTTTTTGAACCTTACTATGCCAACTATAATTCTTATGCAATTATTAATAACGTAAAATTATGTGCAATTATAACTCACTCTCAAAACGGATTTCATTTGCCAAGTACTTCTGAGATTGAAAAGTATATAACTAAAAAAACAAGAGCGATTTTAATCTGTAATCCCAATAATCCCACCGGAACTGTTTATACCAAAAAAGAAATTAATCAGCTAGTTAAAATTGCTCAAAAACATGGCTTATTTCTCATTGCAGACGAAGTTTATCGGGATTTTGTCTATGATAACCAAAAACACATATCTCTGCTTGATTATATAAAACAACTACCAAAACAAATTATTGTGATTGATAGTCTGTCCAAACGTTATAGTCTTTGCGGCGCACGCTTAGGGATGATTGTCTCACTCAATCAAAAAATCATGGATGGTGTGCTTCGTATTGCTCAAGGACGTTTATCAGCCGGATTAATTGATCAGACCATGGCTTGTCAAATAAATAATATTCCTAATAATTTTCTCTCTGATGTAAAAAAAGAATATGAAGAAAGACGTAATCTACTTTATCAAGGCTTAAAACAAATCCCAAACGTTACTTTAGAAAAACCCGAAGGTGCTTTTTATTGTATTGTCAACCTTCCCGTTAACAATGCTGAAAATTTTTGTCGTTGGTTATTAACTGATTTTCGTCTTAATAATCAAACTATAATGTTGGCTCCTGCTGCAGGATTTTATCAAAATCCCATATTAGGGAAAAAACAGGTTCGAATAGCTTATGTCTTAAATAAAAACGATTTAAAACAATCACTCCAAATTCTTGCAAAAGCCGTAACAAAATATTAATAAAGTGACTCCCTCATCAAAAAAATAACACAAAAAACAGGGTAGAGGATTAAATATGTTGTCTTAACAATATAAAGTGATAAAAGGGGACTAGTGAATAGAGAAAAAAGGGGTGGTCTTAACTAGGGAAGCAATGTCAGTAGATTTACTCTAATTTTTAATTTAAAATTTCAAACTTAAGATTGAATAACACAGTATAGATTATTGTAATAATCCAACCACTTCTCTGCTTCCCACTCTCCGTGACGTCGTAAAAGATATAATTTACGACGTTATTGATATTCGCTTCCCTGGATATATATCAATCATTATTGTCTTACATGCCATATTTTTATCTATACAAAAAGAATAGAGTACCAAAACACATACCACCCTCTTTCTTTTACATATCTTTGTTTATAAACAATACTTCGATAAATTTATAATTGATCATTTTGTTTCGTTATTGGCCTCTTCTCTGATAGTAATTTATCAAAGATTAAAATATACAATATTTAGATCGTTTTATTGCTCTATATTGTAATTATTGAAGCTAAAATATCTCACGCTGCTCCGTAGATTATACCTATGTCTTGATTTTGGCTTGTTGTATCATGCTAACTATTAATTTTAAGGCTACTTTATATATCAATACTGATCAATTGGTTAATATATTTAGATTGTCATAACAAACTAAAGTTGAATTAATAAAGCTAAAATATTAAAACTCACTCTCTTTAGATAGCAAGACCAATGCCACACTTTATATTGCTAATGCAATCTAAAATATAAATTTTAAAGCTATAATTTTTTCTTTTTCTCCTTAAAAGAATATTAATATTCGAGCATAAGATAATCTAAACGCAACATAATGAAGCTAATTTATCTTAGTTATCCACATACTGCCAGGAGTATAAATAGGAAAAAGAGTGTAGCAATCTGCTAGTAATGTTGACTGGTTATATTATTTGTAATTCACACGTACATATTAAATATATCTTATAGTATTTATTAACTATAGGATAAAATACTATAAGATATATTATTTACGACCGTTATCTTTCCCTTCTCCCCTCTCCTCCACTTTCTTGCTTATCATCAAAATCTTCTACCACCTCAAAGACAGAAAACTAATTAATATAACAAATCCAATAACAAAAATATATTCGCGAATAATTTCTTTAAAAAAACGTTTATTGAAATAGCTATAAACAAGTCCGGCTAAACTATAATAGCTTGCCGAAAGTAATAAAGCACTAATGGCGGCCCTCATGGGAATAAAAGATAACCAAACTGCCAGTTCGGCCATGATTATACCGATAACTAAACAATAATAAAAAATTTCTTTTTCAATGATTAAATCCAATTTAACTGTCCATAATAAATGTAACAACATCACCGCAGTAAGTAATAACAACGAAATACCATTTATAAGAAAATTCAATTGTAACGACAAAATTACATTTATAATTAAAAAAAATAATAATACTTGAAAAAAATAATTGACTGAGAATGCTGCCCGATATAATTGCAAATTTGTTTTTACTCCAACGTTAAAAATGTTAACTGTTAACAAAATTGCATATAATGACACTCCATACAAAATAATAAATGGGAACCTTGTTAGCCAACGAACTGGGAACAAAAAGTAAAAAAAATATAACGAAATCGTGAAAAAAAGCGGTATCACAAATAACATTATCCATTCAACTTTCCTTATCCCCTCACTAATCGTTAACCATGTTACAACATAGGTTACTAATAAAAATATTGGGATAAAAATCCACGCCTTATCAAAAAAATAAAAGGTCGCAATCAACATAATCCCAGACATAAAGAGTGTTCCTACAACAACCCTTATCCGCTTATCAAATTTCTTCACCTTATTAGTCAATAAGTTTAAATATTTTTTAAACATAGTTAGCAAATACGATATGAACATCATCAAGTTCCTCAAGCGAACTGATTACGTCAACTACCGAATTAATATCTTCAGATTTATCAAGAAAAACTGTTGTCAGTGGCTGATAATATAAATCTGCGGTTGTTTTAATTTGATATATCACTTGTAAATCATTAAACTTATGAATATTCATAAATGGAAAATAAATAATCGTATTTATTTCATCCTCTTTTATATCAAATGCACCTAACTTTTCAACTAACGATAAAGTTATCGTATCATTATATTTAGTTTTGTCCAGCATAATCATTGCGCAACGTCTAAATAAATAAGAAACCGCTCCTTGACTTACCAGCTTTCCCCCACCTCGCTCTAACTTGGTTTTTATCTCAGATGATGTTCGATTGGAATTATCTGTTGTAGCATAAATAATAAGCGCTACTCCATGAGGAGCATAAGCCTCATATATCATTTCTTTTAGGTTAATTTTGTTATCACCACTCCCCTTTTCAATTGCTCGTACAATACTATCTTTTGGCATATTAGCTTGATGTGCCTGATCAATAGCTAAGCGTAGTTTAAAATTATTATCAGGATTTGTGACACCATTATTCTCTAGGACTGACATTGTAATGAGTCGAGATATCTTAGTAAATTGCTTTGATTTTACTTTATCATTAGCTTCTTTTTTTCTTTTTATATTTGACCACTTTGAATGTCCAGACATAAATATAAGTTAAAAGTTATAAAGTTAATAAAGTTTATAAAGTTACAATGTGTCTTCAATATTACTTTATAAACTTGTCACTTTATAAACTTTATAACTGCTTTTTATTATACTTGACATTCAATAAAAAAAACATATACTGTTGCTATTTATGACTGATATTGAACACTTAGAACAATTGGCAATTGAGGCTGCTTTAAAATCTGAATGGAAAAGTGCGATTGTTTATAATTTAAAGATTCTTGAAATCGAGATTGACGTTTCTGCATTACTACGTCTCGGATATATTAACTTTAAAATCGGGAATTGGAAAGAAGCTCGTAAACATTATCAAAAAGCCTTAAAAATTCAGCCTCTTAATCATCTTGCACGTATTAACTTGGAAAAAGTAAAAATTCTTGAAAAAAAGGAGTATAAAAATAATAATAATTATAACACCGTTGATTTAAATCAATTTCTTGAAATTACCGGTAAAACTAAAAATGTCCATTTAGTAAATGTTGGACAAAAAAATATTATTGCTGCTTTAACTATTGGACAACCTGTTAATCTAATACAAAAAAAACGTAAAATTGAGGTCCGAACTGTAGAAAACGAATATGTTGGCTCTCTTCCAGATGACCTTTCTAAACGATTGTCTCATTTTATTAAAGCCAATAGTATTTATGAGGCTTTTGTAAAAGAAAGTGATCTCACCTATATTGTTATTTTTATCAGAGAGGTTAAAAAAGGAAAAAGGGTTGCCAACTACCTATCTTTTCCACGCAATATTCAGTCACAATTAAATAAAATGGGTCAGGATGAAAAAAATGATCAGCAAGATGACTCTGAAGAAAAAGTTTGGGATGACGAAGTCTCCGATGTTGGTCGTTTAGAAAACGATTTAGAAGAAGATAATTTTCTTCCTGTCCAGTCTGAAGATGATGAGGAATAATGTTTTATCTGCTGTTTAAAAAAAATTATTGAACCTTTTATGGTCTTCCCTGTAATAATTTTCTTTAATGATGAAGGGAGATCATAATCATACATAGAAATTACTGCAATAACAATCGATAAAATCAGTATGGTTAAAAATATATAAATCATTGTTAATCAATTTCCCACTCTTTTTCTAAACTATTTAAACGAATAATAATATCAACCGGACCTGTCTCTATCTTATTTTTACTACATTGGAAAAAATTTACAATCGCATCAACAGTTTTAATAATCTTAATACTATTATAGTCAACCTGACACCTTACATTGTTTCTCTGCTGAAGATTTTCAGAAAGATCAACTATCTTAATTCCATTTCCTTCAATAATGTTACTTAATAACAAAGCCGTACGGTAATCTTTTTGATAAATTATCTGAACATTTGCACGCTCTCCCCTGAGCTCCTTACTATACCAATAACCAAGATACTTACTTGCAAAATTATTACTTTGCCAAACACGATCATTATTTTTATCAGTTATTACTAAACTTGCAATATTTTGATTTATCTCTTGACCTTGAAATAAAAATAAAATAGACAAATATAATCGATCGAATAATCTAGCATTACTTTTATAACTGACAAGTTGTTTAAGTGAAGGTAATATCATTGCATTTTTTGGCCCATGTTGATATATCAGTTCGCTATCTGGGTAAAAATATATTTTTGTAAAATTGGAAAGAGCGGCCGACATTGTCTTTTGCAATAATTTTGGTGCTTTTTCTAGTTTCATTAACTTGCCTAAAGATCCAATCCGATACTCTCCATAGCCCCCAGGAACTTTGACTCTTGCATCAGAAGGAAGGCTGATCCGATAATGAATCTTGTTTTCAAGATCAAGCGAGTAAAAAACAACATCTTGTCCATAAAAAACTAAGTTTAAGCGATCTGGTTGGGCGACAAATAAAGAATTGCGAATTTGACTTAATAATAATCCGAGTACTAAAATCATAACGCTAATTAAAAACATTATTTTTTTATCAGTAGCCTTCTTAGATTGATGTTTATATTTCATGTTCATATGCCCTCATCTTCCTTTTTAAGATATTGTAAATGTCGAACTATCTCTTCTTTTGGTAACTGTTTCAATAAAAACAATTTTTTTATTATAGATAAAGAAGCTTCTGTTTCTGGTTGCACAACGAAATTAGCCCCTAAATCTCTCATTCTTTGTTTGTCTGTTTTTTGATGTGCACGACTAATAATAATAATATTTTTATTTACAGTTTTTGCGCTAACAATGATACTCTCTTGAGAAATACGATCTGGCAAAGCTAGAACCAAAGCCATTGCAGTTTCAACTTCAGCGTAATCAAGAATATTTGGATCAGTAGGATCACCATAAATAATGTTAATGCCCATCTTTTTAGCTTTGTTAACGATGGAAAAATTGTAATCAATTGCTAGAAAAGGAATGTCTGCTATTAGTAGCGCACGACCAATATATGCACCAATACGACCATAACCACAGAGAATCACATGATTTTTAATATTCAATACGTCAATACTAGTTGAGTCCGCGTCAATCCTATGACTAATATATGAATCTATAAACGGTAATAAGCGTTTAATTGATTCCCTTAATATTATGTATATTTTTTCCTTATTATTGATGAGAATCGGTGTTATTATTAAACTAATCAAAACTGACGTAATGATAAAAAGATATTGACTCTGATTAAATATATTATTTCGGTAACCCAATGAAGCAAGAATAAACGCATCTTCATCAATTTGAAATAAAAATAATGATAGATAAAACGATAATTTGGACTGCAATCTGAATGCAGTAAAAATTGTTATTATAATCAGTGTCTTAATCAAAACCACAATCAGTGTAAATAATAATATTTGAGGAAGTTGCGGAAAAACCATTCTAATATTAATGTTAGTTCCGATATAAATAAAAAATATTATCGCTAATATATCTCGTAGTGGACGAATTTGAGAGAAAATATGATAGTGTTCCATTGTTTGTGCAATAATAATTCCTGCAACAAAAATACTCACTAAAATTGGTAATCCAACGATTGATGACACGTATCCTGTTAAAAAAATAAATAAAATGATAAATAAATTTAGTAGCTCACGAGAAGACTTAGCGATTTTATTAAAAACAATTGGAATAACTTTTTGACCAAAATAGTAAGCAAGCCCTAATACAATCGTTGCCAAGATCATGTCAATGAATATTTTTAATACAACTGGTCCAAATGCACTAACTTCATTTGTCAAAGAGTTGAAAATGATCACGAAAGGAATAAAAGCCAAATCCTGAAAGATTAAAATTCCAAGCGCCAATTCACCTAAGAATGAATTTTCTTCTCCCCGATCTTGAATAATTTTTGCCACTAATGAAGTTGATGACGATGATAACGCAATACCAATTAAAAGCGATTGGAGCGGGGTAAAATTAAAAATAAGAGCAGTAAGACTAATAAAAAGAATAGAGAAAGATATTTGCAATAAACCTCCTAAAATAATAAAACGACGCAAACTAACCATTTTGTCAAAACGAGTCTCTAGTCCAACTGTGAATAAAAGAAGGATTATCCCAAAATACGCAAAACTATTAATTGAATCCCTTGAAAGGGTGCTTGAAAAGAAACTGTTTAATATTAGACCTCCAATAATATAACCAATCAACGGTGAAATACGTATCTTTTTTAAAAAATAAGCTGAAATAAATGGCACTAATAAAAATAACGAAAAGTTTAAAAAAACAGATGAAGCAATATCCTTCATATATCATTCAGTATATACCACTCTGCTTTGATTTTTCAACCTTTGGTATATGCCTATGCCACTTCGCTTAACGCTTCGTTAGGTATAAACCGTAGCTTTCAAATTGAGAGTTCAGTTTGATTCTATAATCTAACTTTAAATCAAAATCAAAGCTCCATTAGGTATAATCCGTATGTTATTTGAAAACGAAGAGGTATGCTAGAAACAGATTTATTTATTCTCACATTCCATACACAGAATTGCATCTGGCACAATTTCCAATCTAGCGATTGGAATTGGAAGATTACACTTTTCACAAAAACCATAGCGATTCTTTGCAATTTTATTTAAGGCAATTTCAATTGTTAATAAACGCTTTTCCAGATCTTTAATCTGAGCCTCAATATTATCGTGACCAACTTGTTCACGCACATCTGTATCAATGGCTGCGTTATCTAAAGCATGTTCTGGATCAGAAAATGGATCATTCTGTTTTAATTCAAGAATTTGAACTTGAATCTTTTGCTTTTCCTTGTTCAGAGCGGATTTTTGTTGATTGACGAATTTTGCTGATAATTTTTTTAACATGTTTTTTTATAAAATTATTAATATTTTTAATATTTGTAAAAATTTGTCTCCTGAAATAATACAAGAAATATAAAACTCCTGTCAAGTGTAATAATAATCCGGTTATCCAATTAAAACTCCAACTCTGGAAATATAAATGATTATGTTTCATTTTGTCAAACCAAAAATATATCCCACCAAACCAAACAATAAAAAAATACAAATTGAGTCCCTTTGCTCCCTGCTCTTTTCGAATCGCCATTAATATTCTGTATGCTAAATAAAATCCAATAAAGAATAAAAGTGATTCATAAAACGCAGTTAAGTGATAATTACCGTTCAGTCCTGGATATTTTAAACTGATAATGAACTTTGTCTTACTCCCCAACTCACTTCCAGAAAAAAAACTCCCAAGTTTACCAAAACCCAGGGATAGAAATATCGGTGGGATAAAATAATCAATAATTTCACTAAATGACTCTCTTTGCTTTTTTGAAAACAAATAGATTACCAGCATAAAACCGGCAAGACACCCAACAATACTGAAACCAGGGTAACCATTGACAAGAATGAATTTGATTGGATCAAAACCAAATTTAGAGAAATTTAATATCACGAACACCAATCTCCCAAAAAATAAACCACTAAAAATACTTGTAAATAAATTATCAAATATATCTTCTTCTTTGTATGATGTGAGCCTAATTAATTTCCATAAAAAATAACTTGACCAAAAAAAGGCTAACACCAAAAACAATCCCTGTGTGTAGATTTTGATAAATTTTAGATTAAGAAAAACAGGTAACATAAGTTAGTGACAAGTTATAAAGTTCATAAAGTTTATAAAGTATAAAAGTATGTTACTACCAGTTCCTTATATAGAACTTTAAAAACTTTCAACTTGATAAACTTTATAAACTTAATTTAGTATAATTTACGAATGAAAAAAGCGCAACCCCCCACCATGCGGCAGGGGGCTTCGTCCTCTAGCATTCGGCAGGGGGCTTCGTCCATAACTAAATATTATAGAACATTGTTCAGTAAATAACCTACTATGCCAAAAAAAATTCTTAAAGTTGGTTTTGATCTTGACGGAGTTATCCTTTATAATCCAGCAAGAATTGTACGCCCAATAACTTCAGTAATTAAACGCGTTCTACTTCATAAAAAAGGACTTATATTCTATTATCCAAAATCCCATTGGGAAAAAACATTCTGGCGAATACTCCATTTGTCAAGTTTTATCACAGCTCCAGGTCTTTCTGATCTAGTTGATTTGGCAAAATCAGGCAAAATTGAAGCATATATCATCACCGCCCGTTTTGATTTTCTAAAAAATGACTTTCATTCTTGGATCAAGAAAATAAACGGTGATAAGTTTTTAAAAGGATACTATCACAACTCAAAAAATGAACAACCACATATTTTCAAAGAAAAAATGATCAAAAAACTCAATCTTGACATTTATGTTGAAGATAATTGGGATATTGTGAACTATCTTGAAAAAAAGAACTTTGAAGATGGAAATAAACAAAGAAAAATAGTATGGATATATAATTTTTTCGACCGGCAGATAAAATATAAAGATCGCTTTCCAATATTAAGATCGGCGATAAAGATGATTAGAACAAATTACTTAACATGAAAAATATCCTCTTTTTTTCTTCATATTTTTATCCATATGTTTCTGGACTCACCGTTTATCCTTTAAGAATATTAACTCATCTTAGTAAACAACATAAAATTACTGTATTAACCTTTCCCCACTCTCATAACTTATTAAATAACCAAAAACATAATGATTTGCTTATCCGCCGAATTCCATATAATTTTGTATTATCAAAAGGATTTATTTCACTTAGATCAATTATTATCTTTTGGAATCAAGTTAAAAACAATGATATTATCATAATCAATCTTCCAAATTTTGAAGCATGGCTATTGGTTTTATTTGCTAAGATTCATAAAAAACCAATTTTAGCTATTTACCTTTGTGAGGTTAAACTAGATTATAGTATTGTTGATCGAATTATTGAATTTTTTCTTAACCAGTCTGTTAAATTTCAACTATCTCAAAGTCAGCTCATAACCGCCCTCTCAGAAGATTATGTCAAAAATAATAAATTAATTAATAAATATCGTAATAAGATTCGATTTACTTTACCTCCAATTAACATTCAAAAGATCGATTCAAATTTTCTTGAAACAATAATTAAAATTAAAGATCAAAAGTCTATCGTTGTTGGTTTTACTGGTAGAATTGCAAGAGAAAAAGGGATAGAATATCTAATTTCAGCTGTAAAACATTTAGCAGAACAACAAAAAGTTGTTATCTGGTTCGCTGGGCCTCATGGCAACAAAACCGTTGGAGAAAATGCTTATTATCAACATATATTAAAATTACTGAAAACCAATCAGATTCAATATCAATTCTTTAGTAAACTTACTGATCGTCAACTGGTTGCGTTTTATAAAGTAATTGATGTTTTAGTATTACCTTCAATCAATCAAACCGAAGCATTTGGAATGGTGCAAGCAGAAGCAATGTTATGTGGAACGCCGGTGATTGCTTCTGATTTACCCGGAGTTCGCATACCCATTCAATTAACAAAGATGGGTATAATTACCCCACCAAAAGATTCTGACGCAATTGCTGAAGCAATAACAACCATAATCAATAATCGTAGTCAATATACTAATAAGAAATTAGTTTTAAATGCCAAATTAATATTTGACATAAAAAAAACCTATCGATTTTATGACCAATTATTAAAAACAATGTCATTGCGAGGAATGAAATGACGAAGCAATCCCGTTAATAAAAGACGTCCTATTGGTAACGGGATCGCCACGTCACGTTCAGTTGACATGAACGTGACTCGCGATGACAATAAGATACAGCAATGAAAAATAATCTTGATTATTTTATTCGAAAATATATCGAAAACCGACCATTGTTTATGGCGTTAATTAGACCGCAAGAGGCGATACTGTTTTATAAAAATACGAAAATAATAGAACAACCTGTTCTTGATTTTGGTTGCGGTGATGGCTTTTTCGCAGAAACGGTTTTTGGGAAAAAATCAATTGACGTTGGATTAGATCTGATAAACAGTCGTGCCAAAGAAGCGGAAAAAAATGGAATATATAAAAAAATAGCTTACTATGATGGTAAGGTCATCCCCTACCCTAACAATTACTTTAATGCCATTATTTCAAACTGTGTTCTTGAACACATTCTCAAACTTGATGTCGCGCTAAAAGAAATACATCGAGTTCTTAAGCCTGGCGGAAATTTCATTACAACCGTAATGACAGATCAATGGGAAAAAAGTTTATTTGGAAGCAAAATACTGGGGAAAGTTTATGTTAATTGGCTGCGAAAAAAACAGGAACATTTTAATTTATTTAGTGAGAAAAAATGGAAATCAAGATTTGAAAAGAGTGGTTTTACGATAAGTAAAGTTGAGGGTTATGTTTCCCCAAAAAATGCCTTGTATCTTGATTTGCTCCATTATTTTTCACTACCTTCTTTAATTAGTTATAAATTATTTAGAAAATGGTCGTTAAATTTACTTAAACCATCAAAATTACTAATCAATTTTGTTGAAAGAAATATCAGCCTTAATTATAATAATAATAAATCTGCGGCCTTATTTATTATCTTAACTAAAAAATGAAATTTAACGCCCTAAAATACTATTTAAAATCTATTAAAACATTGCTTCAAAATACTAATTATTGGATGATTCCATTAGTCCTTATTAGAAAACCTATACTTATAAGTACTAAAAGTATTAAATTATGGGTCTCAAATTTGATGGATATTTGGACATTAAAAGAAGTTATCTTAGACCATCAATACGAACAAATAAGAAAGTTAAAAGAAAAAGATATTGTGATTGATATTGGGGCGTCAATTGGAGATTTCAGCATTTTAGCAAGTATAAATGCTGAAAGAGTCTATTCATTTGAAATCAACGATGAAAGAATTTTTTTGATGAAAAAAAATATCGTTCAAAATAAATGTTCTAATGTTGAAATAACAAAGAAATTTGTTACATCACTTAATCCAATTTTTAAAGAAAAACAAATAATCAAATGCAACTTTTTAAAAATCGACTGTGAAGGCGGTGAATACAAAATCATTAAAAATACTTCTGATGGTGTTCTTCGAAAAGTAAATCATATTGCCTTTGAGATTCATTTGTTTAATAAGATGATGAAAAAACAATACGAGTTATTAAAAAGAAAATTAATTAGAAACCAATTTAAACTTGTTGAAAAAGACAATGCTGTTCATAACTACATTAAATTTCTTTTTGCTTCAAGAAAATAATTATTTTGACGCTTCAATTATCAGCCGATAGGCAAATAGTTTCAAAAAGGGTGATTTCCCCAATAGATAATTAAGCCTAGATAAATTTTTAAAATTCTCAAACATCTGAGGAGGAAATAATCCAAATCCGTTTATCTTTATATCGCGAAATCCTGCTTGTTTTACTTTTTGACTTAATGAAAAAAAATTACAATGAACTATCCCCTTCTCATCATTAAAATTTAAAAATATAATCACGAAAAACCACCAAAATAAATGGAATGCATTTGGCTCTGAAAAGATAATTTTACCATTATGGTCTAGGGCTTTATAAAAAACTTGAAAATATTGACTAACATTTACATGATGTAATATATCACATCCAACTATATACGAATAATATTTTGCTTTTTTGATTTCTTTAGCTATCTTTAGGTTTTTTTCTTTACCTATCTTTTTAGCATTTTTCTTTAATTGTTCTAACGAGTTTTTATCTATATCTGCTGCAACAACTTTAAATCCGCTCTTAAGTAATGGAATAGTTAATCTTTCAGTCCCAGCACCAAAGTCAATTATGTCAAAATTATTTGTTTTATTAATGATTCTTCTTATTATTTCTTTGATTTCATCTTTAACATAGTGTGCCGGATTTATTATCTTCTTAAAGGAGTATTTTTTATACACCATGTTTATAAGACTGTTTAAAAATAATAATTACTAATCTTGCTTTCCCCATGAAAGAGTTAATTATTAATTGATTCGAAATATTTTGGCAACTGGAACATTTTTTTCATTAAGTAACTGAGTTTTTATATTGTTCGACTGATAACAATTTTTGATACTTTCATCTAATTGACTTTGATTTGGATCAGTTATTATTAAGAGTGGACGGTCACCCTCACAATAGTTAAAATTATTTATAAAGCTTATGCTTCTCTTGCTGGTTTTCTCTAAACTGTAGATAATGCTTAAGGGTTCCGGCTGCCCCCATTCACCCCAACAACAATTAATTATTATTGTTTTTGTACTAATCGGAATAGTATCAATATACTTCGCAATTACTTTTCCAAATGGAACATTGTTATTTGGTAACCCCTTTGGATAAAGAACAAAATAACGATAATTATTAATAATAAAAATAGATGATATCATTGTAAATAAAAAAATAAACTTAAAATAACGCTTTTTGATAAGAACAGTTATCTCATACAGTGCGTAACTTATAACTGATAATAGTAAAGGCAAGATACCAATTGTCCTTCCAATATTTGGAGTTGATAACGGATGTTTTATATCTATAACCGCAGGAAGCTGGATTAATAAATAAGGAAAAAATAGAAAATAAAGTAACTTTTTATTCTTTTTGATAACAATGCTTTTAAATATTAGTACTATTCCTAAGATTAATAAAAGCCCGCTTATTAAATCGAAAGATGCTTGCCCGCTAATATTTTGCCTAAAAACAGGATCACCATTTATAAAATTACCCATAAAGTTTCTTGCGTAATTGTTTACTATCTTTATAATCATCTGAGGGGCGTTACTAATTGTTGGCAAAACAACTTTTTCCCCTAAATATGTGCTTGGCGATAGTAATTTATCAGGATGACTAATAAAATCAAAATAGAACGGTATCGAAGTCAATAAACTATATAATAAAATTAAGGGTTGATACCAAAATATTAGAACTGCTCCCCAATAAGCTGTTTGAGTATATAAACCGATTCCTAATAATATCCCTGCAATGGCTTTTTTTTTCTTTAAAGCAAAATATAAAGCTAAACTAATAAAAACCGGAATAAAGATGTGTGGTTTTGCCTGTCTCGACATGGATAATGCCCAAAAAGAGGTCGTTGCAAAAAACGCAGAAATAATACCAATATATTTATTCTTAAACAATTCTTTTGAGTAAAGATAGGTTGTAATTATTAGTAGTAAACCTCCAAATACAGAAGTTAATTTCAATGTATAAAAAGACAGACCAAATAAGAGGGAAAATAAATATGCAATGTGCGGGAAAAATGGGCCATCACTGCCAGCTTCATAAGTTGTGTAGAATCCGCTATTTTGTATTTTTAATACTTGGGAAAATTGGGTATTAACATCGCCCCACATTTCCGCTGGAATAGAATCAAGTTTATACAAACGAATAGCTAGTCCTAATAAAAGGATTAATGTTAAAAATAATATATCCCGTAATTTAGATTTTTTTAAAGATAATGACCTTGGGATGATCATAGACTGTGAATGCCTCATCACTCCACTGATCTGGAAAGTCAAGCGGAATACCCAGCCAGCGAAGTGATGGATATGAGGTAAATTCCTTAATTTTTTTATAACCTAATTTTTCTGCGAATAGGTCTTGGTAAAATTTACTTCCCTGTGGATATTTTTCTGGAACCAACGGAATACTCCCCCACGCCCTATTAGATGATAAAATATAATAGTCTGCTTGTTTTAATTGTTGATTAATCTTTGTCCACTTCTTCTGTGTGTCTGGATCAAAAACTGTCAAAGCTTCTCCTCTAAACTGTTTACCATGATTATCAATCATTGGCATTGGCAAAGCATCGTCCCAATACTCACTTAAAATTAGACTATCGTTTGGGATGTTTTTATAAATCCATTCTGATGCGGAAACACGGGAATTTTTTGTGATATAGATTGAGGAGAACATCAAAGGCCAGATAAGAAAAATGAGTATTAATAATATTTTTGTCACTTTGTCATTGCGATCCGCCTGTTGGCGGAGAAACAATCCCGTTAATATAAGATTAACTTTATTGGTAGCGAGATTGTCCCTCGATTTAACCTCGGGATTATAACCACGTCGCTCCCTTTGGTCGCTCCTCGCAATGACATTAATCAACGCAACAATTCCAATTGCGGCGAATATCGCGAGAAATGGATAGATAATAATAAAATACCTTAGGGTCGGAGTTGTTTGAGAACTTTGGTATATAAAAAAACTAACTGTCCATAACAACATGATTAATAATATCGGTAGATTCTTATCCTTATGAAAATTTTTATTTAATATTTTTTTTATTCCCTTAATCGTCAGAAATAAACTTCCGACTATTACTATAACAGTTTGAGTAATCCCTAAACCAAAAACAGAATTATTTACTAGACTATGAATCATACTATTTTTAGACAGCCATTGAACCATGGGAGGATAATAACTGTTAATATCTTTTACGGTTAAGGTTTTTAATGATTGAATGCCGCTCATAAAAACTTTGTTTAACTCCGGATTAAAAAAAGTAGAGTTTTCAAAATAATATGGATTTGCGATTCGAACGGATATATAACTTATAAGGAAATATAAGATACAAAATAAAATTGATTTCAATACGAATTTTGCATTAATTGAAAACAATGTCATTGTAAACAACCCCATTAATATAGGACGTCCTATTGATAACGGGATCGCCACGCTCCGTCGAGTCAAACTCGACTTCGCTCGCGATGACAAAAGTGTGAAACTCGTCTTTATTAGTAAAAATAGGTTTAGGGGTAAAATAAAAACCGCGGTTACCTTGCATGACAAAGCCAAACCAAAAAAAACAGTAGATAAAATCGCATTCTGTAGGGGTCGGTCGTGACCAACCCTTAACATGTGGTAGAACGACCCAAACATAAATAAGTTGAGAAAACTATCTACTGTATAAAAGTGGGAAAGTTGTATTGGTAAAACGGAAATTGCATAAAAAAAAGCTGCCCAAAATTTTACGTTTTTATATTTCCCCTGAAGCATCTCAGAAACTTTATAAACAACATAAACCACCGTTAAATCAGCTAAGGCTGATAAAAATCGTCCTAATATTGTTAAACCGTTGTAGCTGTCCATATCAACTAAATATGCAAGTATCTTATTTATTGTTAAAGGAAAAGTTCCGTACACAAAAAACTGATAGCCAATATTGGCTGGATTGAGGGTTGATTTAGCTTGGTTAAAATAATCAAAAAAATTACTAGGAATTTTTTGAGCAGTTCCAACCATTGTTAAGAACCTTTCATCCGGATGCAAATGAAAGTTATTATCCCAATTGAGATTATTAAACCTAAAAAAAATCGCAACGCAGAAAATTAGCGGTAAAATAATACGCTCTCTCATGAATTATTTATTCTTAACTTCTTTAAGTACTTTCTTCAA
>Ga0210046_1000678_pt1 | contig 30835 bp, 32 predicted proteins | sample CryGeyCG2114_250_FD_185461 | JGI IMG/M metagenome (GOLD analysis project Ga0210046, IMG submission 185461) | Groundwater microbial communities from aquifer - Crystal Geyser CG18_big_fil_WC_8/21/14_2.50 (SPAdes) (version 2) | ecosystem: Environmental > Aquatic > Deep subsurface > Groundwater ...
GCTATTCAAGATTTATTGTTAATCATGGTTTGTTTGAAGATATGAAAACTGAAACTATTACAACTCTTGTTCAAGAAGCTAAAGATAAATTCAAGGGAGTTAATCCTAGAATTATTTCTGATAATGGGCCTCAATTTATTTCTAAAGAATTCAGCAAATTTATTGATTTTATCCAATTTACTCATGCCAGAACTTCTGTTGGTTATCCTCAAAGCAATGGCAAAATTGAACGTTTTCATGGAACTTTTAATCGTGAGTTTTATAAAAATGTTCCTCTGCTTAGCTTTGAAGATGCTAAAATTAAAATAAATGAATATATTGAACATTATAATTCTGAAAGATTACATTCAGCTCTTTATTATTTAACACCTTTGGATTTTTTATTAAATAAGGTGGATGAAAAACTACATATTAGAGAGTTGAAATTGAAAAATGCTAAAGAAATCAGATGTAATTATTGGCTAAATTATAAACAAAATTCTGTAGAGGTTTCTACAGTCTTAAATTAAACAAAAGTCCATTTTCCGTTGAACCAGGACAGAAACAATACCAAAGACAAAATATATATCGGACTAAGAAAATTTTTTATCTCCCAATCTGTTAATCAACTCTTTTATTAATCAGTTAAGTTTGTTAGATTATTATTGTAAAAAATAATATAATGTGCTGAATTGAATAGTTACACAGACCTTACGGACATAGAGATTTTCGAAAACATTGTAAAGTATGATTCTAAAGCTTTAGAAGAACTTTACATTAGATATTCCCCTATTTTGTTTTCCCTAATAAAAAAAATAATTACCGATCAAAAAGCATCCGAAGAAATTTTATTAGATGTTTTTTCTACTATATGGAAGAAAATTGATTTATTCAATTTCAAAACTGGAAATGTTTATACTTGGATTATACTTCTTGCGAGAAATAAAGCTGTTGATTATTTACGAAACAAGGGTGATTTAGCAAAAAATGATGATAAATACGAGGATTATTTTGTTGTGCCAGTTTTGGACAATAATATTGACTCACTTTCGCTTAAATCAGCAATAAAAGCTAAACCTGAAATATCTGAGGCGCTTGATAATTTAACCGACGCCCAAAAATACGTCTTGGTTTTATCTTTTTATGAAGGTTTAACTTTAGATCAGATCACAGAAAAATTAAATATCCCAATTACTACTGTTAGATCTAAAATAACTTTGGCGCTTGATAAACTTAAAGAAAATTTGCTTGGTGGATAACAATGGCTGATGATGCAGTAAAAGAAATGATTAGTGCTTTTGCTCTTGGTTGCATGGATAAATCCAATTTTAAGCAATTTAGAGACTACTTTGAACACAATGGAAAACTTCCCAAAGGTGAACTTGGTGATTTGCAAAATATTATTGCCCTAATTCCAACAATTTTAGATATTGACTTACCAGACCCAGATGTAAAAAATGAACTTGGGAAAAGACTAATCCAAATTCAAAAAGATATGAAAGAGGGAATAATTGAAAACCGCAGAGAAACAAGAATTAAAGGAACTGCCAATTTTGTTCAACGCGATTCATCAACAAAAATATTTGATGTTAGTGAAAAACGAATACAAGCACCAAATAATATTCCTGTTGAAGATTCTCCAAAACAAAAGACATTAAAAACACTTCCTAAAAAAGAGAATATTACACGACTAAACATAACTCAACCTCAACAAAAAGCCAGCAACCGTTTAAGTATTGTTTTTATTTGGGCATTTTTAGTATTTATTATTGTTGCTTTAGTTGTATTTTATAACTCTTTTTCAAATGCGGTTGATATTCTAAATTCATCAAATTTGGATTTAGCAAACAAAATTTCAAAACTAAGAACAGATCTTGTGCGCACTGAGGATTTTGTTAATCAAAATATTGAGTTTATCGAATTTTTTAACAATCCAAATATTGAATTAGTTAATTTGAAAGGAATTAATCCTAATTCAAAAGAAAGCGGAAAATTATTTGTATCACTTGGATCTGGCGAGGGATTACTACAATTACAAAATATGCCTCATTTAGAAGCAGAAATGTCGTTTCAATTGTGGCTTGTATCAAAAGCTGGGACTTTTTCTCTTGGTGCTTTTGAAATTAGACCGGATAAAAAATATATAAAATTTTCTCAAATTCCTTATGTAATTAGAGAAGATATTGAAATGTTTAGAATCACTAAAGAAAGCAAGGGTGGATCAATTGCCCCAACTAGTGAAACAATTTTATTTGGGGCTTTACAAAATGAGATAGCAAAAGCAAAAAATAAGCGACGATAAATTATCTTAATCCATTTTTAGCAAAAAAATCGATATATTTATGGTCAGTTCCTTTAATATGACCTTCCAACCAAATTCTCATAAACTTTATAACTTCATCGTGCTCAATTGCTTCACCAGTTTTTCTTTTTCGCGTTAATTCGGCAATTTTGGCATTAAATATTTTATGCTCGTGTTTATGGCTTTCCGTTTCAGGATATCCATATTCTGAAAAATATCTTTCTTCTGTGGCAAAATGAACAGCTGCATAATTAAGCAAACCATCAATTAGTTGCCTAATTGCATTTTGTGATCTTCCTTCTGTAAAGGCTTTATGATATTGGTTTGTTAAATCAAAAAGCTTTTTATGTTGCCCATCAATTAAATTAATTTTTACACTGTAGCTCTCATCCCAATCAATTATAGACATTTTGCCTCCAAAATTTGCTGCTTATTTAAATGGAAAATTAAGAAAAACTTCTGTTCCAGCATTTTTTTTGCTTTTAATATTCATTTCACCATTCATTAGCTTTGTATATTCGTATGCAATTGTTAACCCCAAGCCTGCTCCTTCATAATTTCTAGAATGCCCATCAGGTTCTTCTTGAACAAATGGCTCAAGCAATCTCGAAATAATGGTTTCATTCATACCCAAACCACTATCGGCAACAGTTATTGTAACATACTCCTTTGTTTTTTTAGAAGATATTTTGATTTCCCCAGAATCCGTATATTTAATTGCATTATCAAGCAAATTAAGCATGATGCGCTCAAACTTCATCCAATCAATTTCACACAAATAATCTTCCGTATCAAGGTCTAACTCCATTTTTAGTCCTTTATATTTTGCATCTGGAAGTCTTTTTGTGTAAACAGATTTTAGAATTTGATTACAATTCATTAAAACACTCTCTAAAACTACTTCATCCGATTCAATTTCAGAAACCACAAGAATGTTTTCGAATAAATTCATGACTCTGTTTAAAACCCCTTTAAGAGACTCGGTAATTTCAACAACAGTATCATAATCTTTGTCTTCAATACTCTCCACCATAATGTCAGAATAGCCCATAATTGCAGTAAAAGGTGTTCTTATTTCGTGCGACATATTCTGTAGGAATGTTGTTTTAAGTCTATTTACTTGGAGTTCTTTTTTATATAATTTGTCAAGTTGATTTTGCTTATCTCTTTCATCTGTTATATCTTTTAAGCTAATAACAAATAAATTTTCAATAGAATCAACACCTTCAATAATAACAATTCGCCCTGCATAATACCTTCCCTCAATTTCAATATCAAATTTGCAATTATGCTCTTTGTTTTTTATCAATCTTTTTATCTCTTTATTAACTATAAGAGCAATTTTGGAAGGAACAATATCTTCAAATTTCTTTTGAAAAATTGATTCTTTATTTAAATTAAAAGTTCGGAAAAAGTTATCATTTCCATTTTCATAATGGAGAAAATCATTGGATTGCTTAAGAATTATTAACAAATCAGAAATATTATTGATAATAGATTTTAGCCTGTTCTCTGATTTTTGGGTAAGTTCATTTTTGGAAATATAATACGTAATATCGTGAGCAGTTAATACAAAATTAAGAATAGCACCACTTTCATTAAGTATTGGATTAAGCTTTAATTCAAAATAAAATTTTTGTTCATTTGCTATTAATAGCTCTATTGTTTCACTCCATTGTCGCCCATTTTCAATTGCCTTTTCTAATTTTGCGAACTTTTCTTTTGATAAATGTTTTGAAATAATAGTTGAAATATGATTGTGGTAAATATTATCAAGCTCAAAATCAAGAATTTTTTCAAAAGTATTGGTTGCAAAAGAAATCATTCCATTGCTATCAAAAATCATAACCGGAACTCTTCCATATTCCAAAGCAAAATGAAGATTATTAATTTTATCTTCAATATTGTTTTGCTCTTCTAAATGAGTAAAAACCAGTATAAAATAAACAGAATTGGAAAGTCGAACTTTTTCAATTTCAATATTATAATTACTTATTTTGTTGTTCTCTTCATAAATAAATATGTTATCAAAACTAGTAATTTCAATTTCGGAAAATTTTGTTATTATTAGGGATAAATCTGGTTCAAAATTAAGCTGTTTCAAATTATTTTCATTTTTAAGCAAAAATAATTTTTTAAATATTTCATTGCTAAATTTTATATTACCTAAAGAATCAACAATTAACCAAGCTTTTTGGTTTATTATTTCAATATTATTTATTAAATGTCTGTCCAATTTTCTATTCGTTTTTTAATTAGATTAAATAGCTTTTAATGAGATAAGATATTTTTTAATAAAAACTAACTCGTTATTTGGCTATGAACAAAATTTATTTAGATTTATTGTTTTTTTGTTATACAAATTAATTGATTACAAAAAACTTCCATTCTTTGGATTCAAAAATGGCTTTATTTTAAGTATATTTAAATCGGTAGTTCTTTTATTTTTATTTAACAAAATGTTTAATTTTCTATCCGTCTGTTTTTCTAAAAAATTGATTAAAATACAATTTAAGTATGTAAAATCATTTTGAAGTGTGGAATAAATACCATCCAACAGTGTATCAATTAGTTCGTAATTATAAATATTTAATTCATTTTTTAAGTTAAGAGAAAAAAATCGTTGGAATAGTTGATTTAACCCTTTCAATTCTCTTTGTAAAGGCATTGAATCATTTCCTTCACCGATATAAGCTCTAATAGTTGCAATTATTTGGTCATTCTCAAGTTTTAAAGGATCTTCTCTTCGTATAGAATAATTAATGGTTTCCATTGAATTTATGTTTTTAATATCTAAATTAACCTCAAAATAATATCCGCCATAAATAAACTCAACCCAAACTTTATCCTCTGCCGAGTGATTAAATTCCTTTAGTAACCAATTGGCTCGTGATAAATATTTTGACGCTGGTGAAAACGAGATGGAATCATTTGCTTTAAAAGCGGCATTTTCAAAAACCCCACCTTTTGCATGTGAGTATTTTCCACGTTTAGATTTTTTGAAATCTATTTCTAACGATATGTTGCCAATGCGTTCTAACATATTATTTACTATCGTAAAATTTTACAAATAATTGAATTTATTTTAGTTTAATCATTTTAGTATCTGACACATATACTTCTGCTTGCGGATCTTTGAGTTTTGCCAAGTCTTTTGCTAACACACTTATCCTTTCAATAGCTTGATTTATTAAATTAAAATCCTCACTAAAGTTTTTTATGTTTTTTTCTTCAAGTTGTAAATACAAATCGGAAACAAAAAGTTTTAAGCTGCCTAATGGGTTGTTAAGATTATGTCCAATTGTTGCTGCCATTTCCAATAATGCTTTTTCTCTTTCAGAATGTTTTAATTCTGATTGTAAATTATAAATTCTTATTCCAGATCTGATTCTTGCCAAAAGTTCTTGATTTTCAGTTGGTTTAAGCAAAAAGTCATCAGCACCAACGTCTAACCCTTTAACTCTATCTTTTACTGAAGAGCGGGCAGTTAAAATAATATAATAAATAGATTTTAACTTCTCTTTTTGTTTAATTCTATCGCAAAGTTCAAGACCATCCATTTGTGGCATTGTCCAATCAGCTACAATAACTTTTGGAATAAAAGTTTCTAATTTTTTAAGAGCTTCTACCCCATTGGAAACAGAAACCACATCGTAGTTTTCCTTTTCTAACAGTTTGCCAAGAATAAATCTTGTATCTGGCTCATCTTCAACAATAAGAATTTTTTCTCTAATATCTTCCATCATTCGCTTTCAAATTTAATTATATTTTTCCATCACAGCATCAATCTTTTCAAGAAATTGTCGCACATCACTAATTGGCTTAATTATATACTCATCTGCTAAACTCTCGTAAAACAAGTGTTTGGAATGATAATCGACAGAATGAGCCGTAACAAGAATTATTGGAATGCTTTTGAAAAGCTCATTTCCTTTAACAAGCCGCGAAATTGTTACTCCATCAACTTTTTGATTATTAAGATAAGTGTTTTTAAGACTCAAATCCATTAAAATAAGATTATATTTATTTGCATTTAGTTTTTCAAAAAAAACATCTCCATCTTCAAGAATATCTGCATCGTAACCAATTTTATTAAAAACAAAGGTATAAAATTCTCTTAAAAAGAGGTCATCTTCCATTATAATAATTTTCTTTTTCATAAATTTTCACATTTCAAATAATAATATGGAATTTTAAATATTTATTCCTAGTTCAAATTTGATGTTTTATCTATCAATATATTTTAAAATAATACTAATTCTTCTGTTAACAACACTATATGGATTATCTTTATCTCTTAATCTTTTATCTGCAAATCCTATTATTTCATCAATTTTGCTTGATGAAACACCACCGTTAACTAAAGTCCTTCTGGCACTATTTGCCCTATCGGTACTTAGCTCAAAATTTGTATAAGTTCCACCACTGTTTAGCGGACGGGCATCTGTATGTCCTTCAATTGCAATTTTATTTGGAAATACTGCTAATTTTGAAGCAACTAATTCTAAAAACTTCTGTGCTTTGGGGCTTAAAACCGCGCTACCTAACTCAAAAAAAACATCATTTTCAGATTCAAGCATTTCAATTCGCATTCCATCATTAGTCATTTCAATTTTCATTTGGTCAAGAAATGGGACAAAATTTGGGTCTTCGCTTAACTCTGCTGTTAAATCATCTTTCATTTCTTCAAAGCGTCTTTCTTCCTCTTCTTTGTTAATTCGTTCTAAATCTTTCTGATTCATAGAAGTGATTTGCATACTTGAATTAGTATTATCAATCATAGCTCTACTTTTAAGAGAATAACCCACAGGGTCTCTAAAATAACCTGAAACTGCCTCTTTAACTTCCTGATCTTGACCTAAAATCCAAAGGACAATAAATAGTGCCATCATTGCTGTAACAAAATCTGCATAAGCAACTTTCCAAGCACCACCATGGTGACCGCCTTTTTTAATTATTTTTTTAACAATAATGGGTTGTTTATCGTCAGCCATGCTATTAGCTCTTTCCTCTTAAGTAGTTTTCAAGTTCAGTAAAAGTAGGCCTGTTTTCACTAAAAATAGTTCTACGAGCAATTTCTAGAGCTATTATTGGAGGATTTCCCTTAGCATAAGCAAGAACTGCTGTTTTAATAGTTTCAAGGTGTCGTTTTTTGTCAGCAATATCGTGATGCATTTTAACTGAAATTGGACCTACAATTCCATAAGCCAAAAGTACACCCAAAAAAGTTCCAACAAGTGCGGCAGCCACGTGATGACCAACCACTTCAGGACCTTGGTTAATTGAGCCCATTGTTATAATAATACCCAACACTGCAGCCACAATACCAAGAGCAGGAAATGCGTCGCCCATTGTTGCAACGGTACCTGCAACTGGTTCATTTTCAATTTCATAAGTTTCAATTTCAGAGTCCATCAACTCTTCCAAATCGTGTGGAGGCACAGAACCAGTAAGCATAACTTTCATAGAGTCGCAGAAAAAATCTAAAACAAAATCATCGGAAACAAATTTTTTGTTTTGTGAAAGTATTGTGCTTTCCTTAGGGTTTTCTATATGAGATTCAATAGAAAGTAGTCCATCTCTTTGAGCAACCAAGAAAAGTTCGTTAAAAGATTTTAGCAATTCCAAATAATCTTTTTTTGAAACATGGAAACCTTTAATTGCCCCAGTAATTCCTGCTACTAATTTTTTTATCATTGGCATTGGAGTACTTATAATAACACTTCCAATAGCTGCTCCAACAATAACAAGCACTTCGTAAGGTTGCAATAACAAATGAACGTCTCCACCCGATAGGACAAAACCACTTATAACAGCACCTAACACAACGAGTATACCAACAAATAACATCTTTTTTCCTCTATGAATTTTTCATTTTTCTAACAATCGCAAAAATTTCATCATATTTTAGTTCAATAATTTCCCAGTTAGTTTTGGGTTCCATTAATCTTCCATAAATTTCGCGAGCTAAGGTAGTAAGTTCTGGATAGCCAACAGCGCCTCCGGTTCCTGAAATTTCGTGAGTAATCATTTTTAGAAGCTCTGTGTTTTTTGTTTTAAAGCAGTCTAAAATTCCTCTTTCTTTTTCTGGAAAACTATTTAGGAAAAAATTACGAAGTTGTTGAGTAAGCTCATCGTTCTCTTTGTAGGAAAATTTTGATTCGCCTCTGTTTTTTACAAGGAAATCTTTTCCCAAAATTTCGTTAACAACTTGAACAATAATTTCTTTTTTTAGCGGTTTTGAAATAACTCTTTCTGCACCAGCTTCAATAGCAGCTAAAACATTTCGCTTGTTTGTATTTCCGCTTATTACCACAACAGGAATATGCTTTAAATCATCCATTATTTTAATAACTTGCAGCATTTTAACGCCATTAAGATTTGGCATAAGCAAATCGAGAAAAATAATTACAGGTCTGTATTCTAAAGCTTTTTGCACACCTTCCAGACCATCGTTACAAGTAATAACATTTAAGTTGCAATCAAGAAAAAAACTTTGCAATGCATGTCTTGTAATTTCAGAATCGTCAACAATTAATACTGTTTTAAGCATCAAATTCCTTTAATTTAATTTTATAGAAGTTTATTAATTTTAAATTCTGTTATACCAGTAACTTTTGCTTTGCTCTTTTCGGCAGCAGCAATTAAGTTAGCCTTTACTTTTTCAAATACTTCACCTCTAAATATTTCTACTTCATTAGGTGCTTCAATTCCTATTTTAACTTGTCCATCAGAAACTGTAAGAATTTTAACAACAATATTTGAATTAATAATAATTTCTTCGTTCATTTTTCTTTTAAGTATCAGCACATTATCCCCCTATTCCACAAAAAGTTTATAATTTACTGAATATTTTTCTCTGTCTAATATTTTTTGCTTTCCCGTTTTTGTGTCCTGATTTATATAAAGGGGTGCTTTCATATTAACAGTAATTTTGAGAGGGTCTTGATCCAAAGTAACAATGCCAAATGGTTCACTCCCATCAATTTGAGGATAATCATCGTCTAAAACGTTAATACCAACCATAGGAAATGCAATTGTTGGTTCTTTAATTGCATTTAGCCAATAAAACAAGGTATTATCTGTTTTAATTAAAAGATATTCTTCAAGATTTTCAAACCCGAATAGTCCTTTTTCTATTCGAATTACATTTTCGCTGGCGTATTCAATTTCGCCAAATTGCTCTGTTTGTAGTTTCATTTTACTCTGCTTTATTTATGACTATAATATCTACTCTTCTATTTTTTGATCGTCCATCGGGAGTTGAATTATCAGCAATTGGATTATACTCTGAGTAACCAACTACCGAAACTTTATCGGGATTAATTCCTTCTATTTTAATGAGGTAATAAGCTGTATTTAAAGCTCGCGAGATGGACAAATGCCAGTTGGATGGATATAAGGCAGAGTTAATACTAATATTATCAGTATGCCCTTCAACCCTAATATCGTTTGGAAGTTCTTTAATAATTCCTGAAACCAATTTTAACACCTCTTGCGCTTTACTACTTAATTCAGCTTCTCCAGAAGCAAATAGAATATCATCTAATATTCTAATTGTAACTCCTCGTTGATTATTTTCAATACTTACTGAACTATTTAAATCATTTATATTTATTAAATCGTTTAATTCTTGTTTCAGCAAATTCATTGGATTTTCTATAACATCATTTGCTTTGTTAAATACATCTGGAAGACTTGATTCAATTTTAAATTTTTGACTTCCAAAAATACTTCCCATTGCTGACATAACTTTATCATATTTTGCAGCATCAACATTTGATATTGCATATAATATAATAAACAAACCCAATAAAAGTGTTATTAAATCAGCATAAGTAATAAGATATCTATCAGCACTTAAATCATCTTCATGCTCAATATCGGAATCTTTTACAAATTTAACATTTCTTTTTGCTTTTGCTGGGGCAATAAGCTTATCAATCTTGTTTTCACCACCAGAGGTATCTCCCCGCTCAACAGCCCGAGGGTTCCTTCCAGAGCTACTTCCATCATATGTCTTTCTTCCATGTGGCATTTTTTTAGTTTATCACTTATTGGTAACCAAATTAAATTTGCACTTAAAACTCCCCATAAAGTAGCGATAAATGCTGTTGCGATATTTCTTATAAGAACATTGGGGTCTGAACCCACATTTGCTAAAGTTAAAATTAGCGCCATTACAGTTCCAAGAATTCCCATTGTTGGTGCATAACCACCCATTTTGGAAAAAATAAAGGCATTGCTATAATGTCTTTCTTTCATAATTCTCATTTCAATAAGAGATATGTTCTCAATTGTCTCTTCAGTAGCGCCATCAATTAAAAATCTAATTAATTTTTTGGGGAAAATATATTCAAGCCTTGGCATTTCTTCTTCCACCGATAGCAGTCCTTCTTTGCGAACCTTTACTGCAAAATCGTAATAAACTGAAATCAATTTTGCGTTGTCGTATTTAGGTGGGGAATACGCTTTTTTAGCAAGAACAAAAAGATTAAAAAACTCATCCAATCCAAAGCCAATTATTACCGCAGCAAAAGTTCCACCAAACACAATAAGTATAGGAGCAATTAAAAAGAGTGCATTCATTGAACCACCTTCAATTACGAAGGAGCCAAATATAACACTAATGCCTAAGAACAATCCAAAAAAAGCACCAAATTTTCTTATCATATATAATCCAAAATTGATTTAGTAAGGAACATAGATGACATTTTATAAGACAGTTGAAGGCTGTAATCATAATTTTGCAAATCTATCATTGCAGCAGCTATATCAACATCGCTTTCTTTGGAGATTAAACCTTCCAAAGTTAACACTTGATTCGATAATATTTCACCTGAAGCATCAAGCTTGTTAGAAACATTTCCAGCTTCCGAAAGATGGTTGCGGACTGAAGTTGAAAAATCTTCAATTGCCTTTACATCTTCATCAGTTGGTTTTATACCATTTCTTAGATTGTCTCTAATTTCAATAAGTTTATTAAAAATATCTGTTCCATCCACATTTCCAAATAACTCAGAACCTGCTACATTTATTTTTTGAGTAATGTTTTTGGAAATTTTCACTTTTCTATTTCCAGATACATCATTTACTTTCAATTCAATTGCCGATTTATCGGCAGTATATCCATAAGGAGGCTTTGAATCATCAGTTCCACCAAAAACAAACTGTCCATTAAATTCGGTATTAGCCGATTCCAAAATAATGTTTAACGATGCATCAATTTGATCAGCATAAGTATTTAAGTTACTATCATTTCTTGGATTTTTAACTTCCGCCAAATTAACCAGTACTTTTGTTGTTTCATCAAAGATGTATTCTAATCCTCTAATACTTTCTTGAAGAAACGCTGAGCTATTATCGACATTTTTTATGAAATCTTTAGTCTGAGAAACATTTGCTTTAAACCGCATAATTTTTGCAGCACCAGAAGGCGAATCAGACGGATTATTTACTTTGTTATTGCTTGCAACTTCTGTTTGCAACTTTTGCATTTTTTCTTTTGAGTTATTTAAATTACTCAAGAAATTGCTTTGTAACATTGAATCTGATATTCGCATAATTATACCATGTTTATTAGTGTATCTAACATTTCATCAGCCATTGAAATCAATTTTGCCGACGCTTCGTAAGCTTTTTGATATTTCATTACATTCATCATTTCTTCATCAATTGAAACGGCAGAGTATGAATCTTTTTGATTATTTAATTGCTCAAGAACCATTGAACTTGCTTCGTTCATTCTATCTGCATTTTGCTTTTGGCTGCCTACTTCACTAATTAAAGTTGAATAAACATCAATTAATTTTGCTCCATTAAGAACATTAGCCTCACCTATTTCAAAAATTTTTATTGCAATATCTCCATTGCCCGAAGTTCCGTCGCCAGAGGCTGCAATATTGTTATAGTCATTTAAAATATTTGCCGATACTTTTAACTCTCTACCATCATATCCTTCAAAAAAGCTAGACCCCATTGTTGGAGGATTTCCATTTGTGTATCCTGTTTTGTGAATATCATTAACTGATTCAACAAGTTGATTAACAATTGAATTTAATTTTTCTTGATAAGCGGGAATTTTTTTAGTAAAAGTATCAATCAATGCACCCATTTCACCTTTGGTTAATTTTGCAACTTTGCCCCCATTTTGCGAAACCATTGCTATATTGCCTTCAGTATTACTAACCTCAAATTTTGTAAAGCTTCCTTTATTTACCGCAAAAACTCCACCTATTGAAATACTAACCGTTTCATCTGACTCATAATTAACAGTAATGTTTACCAATTTGCTTAAGTTATCAACAAAAGTATCTCTTTTATCCATTAAATCGTTAGCATTTTGTCCAATTGCTTTTGCTTCAGAAATTTGTCTATTAACACTTTGAAGGCTGCTTAAAATATCATTTACTTCTGCAACCTTATCTTGAAATTCGTAATAAATTGATGATTTAACAATCTGAAAGCCTTCATTAACTTCGTTTACTTTTGCTGCAAGATTTTGAGCAGAATAAGCCACACTACCTCGCAAAGCAGAAGAAGTTGGGTTAGCAGAAAGTTCACTCCAAGAACTCAAAAACTGACCGAGCATACTTGATAGTCCCAACTCAGACGGTTCGGTATAAATATTTTCAATTTGCCCAAGCAAAACTGAACTTCTTTCAAAAAACGACTTACTTTGGTTATTGTTTATAATCTGATTTTCAGTAAGCGAGTTTCTAACTCGTTGAACGTCATCAATTTTAATACCGCTTCCCCAAGTAATTCCAGCATTTTGTTGAGTCTTTTCGGTTGAAACTATTGCACGCTGCCTTCTGTAATCGGGGTTGCCAGCATTTGCAATGTTATTTGAAGCAACATCCATTGAACGTTGATACGTTACCATGCTTCTTTGCGATATGTCAAATAATCTACTAAGTGCCATTATACTTTTCTATCAATTAGTGAAGTTTTTCGTGATTTAAGCAAAAGTGAAATTGTTTCTTTAACCAAACTACTTGCATGTTCAATCATATATCTATTTTGATGATTTAAATTAGTTAGCATTTTAACTTGGTCTCTAATTGTAAACCTTAATTCGTTTATTTTTTGCAAGTAATTGGGATTAAAAATTTCCTTGAAATCATTTATCAAAATCGGCAAAACTCTTGGCTTTCCATTTTCTTTTAATGAATTAATTTCAAACAATTTACTAACCAACTTTTGTTGATTTTTACTTACACTATCTAATTCCGAAAGAAGGGTTGCTTCGGCTGCGTTAACATTATTCAACGCATCATAATCATTTTGAATAATTACATTTTGCTTTAATTTAGCAGATGCAATCAATGATTGAATAATTTTTTCTTCTCTCGACAACAAATCATATAATTCTTTTTCCATCATAATTCATTCTCCCAATATTTCATGTAACCTTTTACTCTGTTTATGTAATTTTTAGTTTCTTCAAATGGTGGAATTCCATCATATTTTTCAACGTTGCCTGGGCCTGCGTTATAAGCTGCTAGTGATTTTTCAATATCGCCATTATATTTATTCAACATTTTGGAAAGATATTTTGAGCCGCCAAAAATATTATCTTCTGGATTCCATACGTTTTTTACATTCATATCCGCAGCTGTCGAGTCAATTAGCTGCATTAATCCCTTTGCATTTGCTTTTGAAATAGCTTTAGGATTTGCCGCAGATTCAGTTAAAATAACTGATTTAATTAAATTTTTATCAATGTTAAATTTTTCAGACGCCTTGTTAATAATTGAATCAAATTTATTTAACCTGTTAACCGAACCTTTGCTTGGCATAATTGTCGACGAATTATCGTCAGTAAATTTGTCAACTTTTGCAGAAACAGCTTTTACGTTATTGGTATTTTCGGATTGCAATTCTTGCTTAATTTTATTCATATCTAAATCTTCGCCAATAACTTTTTTGTAAATCATATCAGCTAAACCAAGCGATTTATTTTCACTAATAAACGATGCCAATTCTGTTTCAAATATTGTATCAAAATAATCACCACCAAAGCTTTCTTCACCAAACATTCCGCCAGTAGTTTTGTTCATGCTTTTTAACATCATTGATGTTAACATACTTTCAAAATCTTGAGCTGCTTTGGCAAGTTTTGCTTTTTCCTTTGGGGTTTTGGTGCTTTCAAAACCTTGTGGTTTAGCAATGTGTTTGCTGTTGTTTGTTATTTTTAATCCAATATCACTCATTTTATATAATCACCAATTCGGCTACTAATGCACCCGATTCTTTTAATGCTTGGAAAATTGAAATAATATCTTGTGGAGTTACTTTTAATGAATTTAAAGCTGTTGCAACTTCTTGAACGTTTGACGCTCCGTTTATAGCAATTGTTTTTGAACTATCTTCAGTAACTTTTGGAGTTAAATTGTTAAAAAATACAGTTCTTCCAGTTCGCGAAAAATCGCCAGGTTGTGAAACAACTGGATTTGATTTAACATCAATATTTAAGTTTCCGTGAGTTATGCTTACTGGCATAATTTTAACATGCGAGCCAGCAACTACTGTTCCAGTTCTTTCGTTAAGTACAACTTTTGCAATATAATCTGTTGTAACTTCAAGTGATTCTAATTCTGATAAAAACTGAATAATATTATTTTGTTTATCTGCTGGAATTGTAACAACTATTTCAGAAGCATCATTAGCTTTAGCTGTTGCATTACCAAATGTTGAGTTAATAATATTACTAACATTACTAGCGGTAGTTAAATCTGGGTTTTTAAGTAGAACACTTAATCCGCTTGAATAATCGACCATTGGATTAATATCACGTCTCAAAACTCCACCACGTGGAACTCTTCCTGCAGAAGTATGATTTTTACTTACTCTACTGCCCGATGAAGTTTGAACATCAAACCCACCAACAGAAAGCGGACCTTGAGCAACTCCATAAACTTCCCCACTTAATCCTGAAAGCGGAGTCATTAATAACGTTCCACCAGCCAAACTTTTTGAATCACCCATTGAAGAAACAACAACATCAAATTTTGAACCCGATTTAAGAAACGAATTTAAAGTTGCCGTTACCATAACTGCTGCAACATTTTTTGTTTTTAATTGATCTTGAGGAATTGTAATTCCAAATCTTTTTAACATACTTGTTACTGATTGAACAGTAAAAGCAGAACGCTGACTATCTCCAGATCCCGCCAAGCCAACAACTAAACCATATCCAATTACTTGCTCAACTTCACTTCCTGAAAGGTATGCAATATCCTTTATTCTTTGAGCTGACAAAGACATTTGCAAAAGCAAAATAATTGCTAATATGTTATAAGTTATCTTTTTCATTTTTTTAGCCTTATTTTTCAAATCTTATTAAAATAACCAATGGAAAATTTTTGATATCCAGCCTGGAGATTGAGCTCTATCAATCATTCCACTTCCTTCAAGAATTATTTCTGCATCTGAAATATTATGTGATAAAACTGAGTTATCTGCTTGAATGTCTGTAGATCTAACTATTCCACTTATTGAAACAAGTTGTTCTTCACCGTTTATTGAAATTCTTTTTTTACCAATAATTCGCATATTGCCATTAGCAAAAACAGTATCAATTGTTGCACTTATTTTTGTCTTAAACATTCCACTGCTCGAAGTTGCACCACGACCGTTAAAATCATTTGTGGTTCCTAAATCAAGCGCTCCGTTTCCCATGCTTACTCCATCAGAAGCGGCAGCCAAATTTGCACCTATTACACTTTCTCGAGTGGCAGAAGTGCGAGCATCGTTTGTTGCTTGCGATTGCTCGGAAACAACAATTGTAATTGCGTCACCAATTCGATTTGCTTTTTGATCTGAGAAAAGAGAATTAAAAGAATTTTTTCTCATATCCTGTGCAAACATTACGGTTGACAACAGCAAAGAAAGCGTAATAATTTTTTTATAACTTTTATTTGTTTGTCTTTTATTAGTTTCCATTTCAATCTCTTTTTTTTACTCAATTACTAAAACATTTTGATAATCAATTATTTCGGCTTTAAAAATTTCATTTTCAGTTGTTCTTATTCTGATAACATCACCAATACTGCCTTCTTGCTTTGCAAAAGCATTAAAAGATATTTTAACATTACCAACTATTGATGATGCAAATACTTTATTGCCCGAATAAATAACTGGCATTTTTTCTAAAAACTCTTTTGTTAAAATATCTCCCTTGCCGATAAATCGGTTTGAACGCAAACCAATCATTTGTCCTAACGAACTGATAATTTCTCCACGAATTGAAGTAATTTCTTTTTCAACTAATTGAAAATAATTAGGCAGCAACTGCTCTCTTTTATCAATATTTTTCATAGATACATATACATCTTCATAAATTTTTATTCGAACGCTTATATTGGTTCTTATATTTTTCCCCTCATTATCTTTAACATTAACTGGAACATAAGCAACGCTTCCAATTACACTAATATCATCTTCTTGATTCATCCAAATATTTTGAAAATTTTTAGGAGCGTTTACAACTTCAAACTCAACTCTTTTATGAGAGCTAAATTCTGATTGCAGTTTCTCCTTTATCTCAATTGGAAGAGATTCAAATGAAGTGATAACTGATAATATGTAAAACAAAAACATTAGCATTTTAATTATCGCTTAATATTGTTGGCCATTGTCATCATTTCTTCAACGGTCTTAACAGTTTTGGAATTAAGTTCGTAAGCTCGTTGAGCACTAATCATTGAGATCATTTCTTCAACAATATCAACGTTAGACGATTCTAAATAACCTTGATGAATTTCACCAAATCCATTTACTCCGCCAGTTCCAAAAATTGGAATTCCAGAGGATTCTGTTTCTGCAAACAAGTTATCGCCAAGGGCTTTTAAACCACCAGGATTCATGAATCTAACCAATTGAACATCACCTAGAGTTTCTGTTCTTCCATCTGCACTTGTAATTTCAATTCTTCCATCGCGACTAATTTTCACACTAATTGTATCTTCATTAAGTTGAATTTCGGGGTCAAGCGAATAGCCAAGTGATGTTACCATTCGTCCATCAGAATTAACCTTAAAAGAGCCGTCACGCGAATAAACAAAAGTTCCATCTGGTTTCTTAACCTGAAAAAAGCCTTCTCCGTTTACTGCCAAATCTAACTCATTATATGTTGGCTGAATATCTCCTTGCTGAAAAATCTTTTGTGTTGAAACTGGCTGAACACCATTACCAATTTGAATTTTACTTTCGTTTGATTGACTGTTAACGCCGCCAGAAGATGAAGAAATTGAATTGGTTTGAACTTCTTGATACATCAAATCGGAAAACTCAGCCTTATTTCTTTTAAAAGCTGTTGTGTTCATATTTGCAATATTATTTGAAATAACTTCAATATTGTACTGTTGTGCTAACATGCCTGATGCTGCTGTTCTTAATGCTCTAGTTGACATATTCTATCTCCTTAAAATACTTTTCCAATTTGATTAGCTTTCTCTAAAGATTCATCTAGATAAGTTAAAATGTTTTTTGCCGATTCATAATTTTTAGATAATGAAATCATGCTTTCCATTTCATCAATTGGATTTACATTTGAGTTCTCTAAAAATCCTTGAGAAACTTCATAATCTTCTGCTTCTAATTGAATAAATTCATCGTTTGGCGATTGAAAATAAACCTCGTAATCTTTAATTAATTTTGTTCCTTCGCGTTCTCTCATTATCATTAATTTATCTACAATATTTTCACCAACCAGAACCATTCCTTCGCCTGTTATGGTAATTGCATTATTTTCTCTAACCATAATATCTTTTAAGTTTATAGCTCCACCTTCACCAACAATTTTATCACCCTTTCTGTTTACAAGATAACCTTCTTCCGAAATTGAGAATTTTCCATCGCGTGTTAGTCTTTCGCCACCATTTGTTTCTACAGTAAAATATGCGTCACCTTTTATTGCCAAATCCAAAGGATTTCCGGTGTAAAGCTTTTCACCAGCCGAAAAATCAGTTACTTGGTTTGTAATTGTTTTGCCATTTTCTTGTAATATCTGATAAAATGGAAGCGCTTTTTTATATCCAGAAGTACCCATATTTGCAAGGTTATTTGAAATAACACTTATCTGTTTTTCACCAACCTGTAAATTTCTTCCTGCTAAAAATATTCCTTTAATCATGGCTAACTCCTTGCCACATTTGTTTCTGAGGTATAGTTTTTAATGCTATTAACTAAAAGTATTTCGCCTTTAGCAATGTTTAATTTTCGTGCTAAACTTGAAATTGAATTGTCTTCAAAACAATTTTCAATTTTTTCCAACAAACTTTTTCTAACGGGAGTTAAAGTATAATCAATTGGTTGTTTTAAGCCTTCTTCACGTATTAATCTAATGTTTTCTTTAAATTGTTTTGAAACCAACTTTTCCTGGATTCTAACTCTTCGCAAAAAAACCAGCGATAAAATCATAATTGCACTAAGCAGAAGTATTAAAATTCTAAAAAGAGTCGTGGATATATTGGGGAAGCTAAAATACCCATTATTATTTGCTTCAAATGATTTTTTTTCAATCATTGGCATATTTCCTTGAGCTTTTAACATTTGCTCTTTTACTTTTGCTCTTATATCAGTGTTATTACTACTTTGCGCAAAACTATTTACACTTAATAAGGCAAAGGATAAAATCAAAATGCATACTGTCTTCTTCATCATTTTTTCAATTTCCTTTTAAATGGGAATTGTAGTGAAATAGAAGTTCCATTTTCGGCTCTGCTATTATAAATCACTTTCCCTTCGTGTTTATTCATTAAATTTTTGATCATAGAATAAGTAAGATTAAACGAATCCTTACTCTTACCAGATAACTCCTTCATACAATCAGTTGTAAAAATGTTAACTAAAACATCACCACTTTGAAATCGTGTTTGAATTAAAATGCCACCAGTTTCAGTAAAACCCATTTTGATTAAGCTAAATAGATTTGAAAAAATTTGATTTAGCATGTTTGAATTACTTAAAATTGGTGGAATATTTTCACCCAAATCGAGAATACATTCGTAGTTGTCATTTTTTATGGATGACATTAGCAAATCAACATATTCTGAAATTTCGTTATTTATATTGCAAGAAGTAGTTATTGTTGAATTACTGTTAGAATTAGCAAATTTTGCTAATCGAACCATAACAGTTTCAATCTTTTTTACTTGATTGTTTATTGTTTCTAATAGATTTTTATCAACTTCTGGATAATCATTTTTCAAAAAGTCGGAGCAACTCATAATAACTTGAGTTGGTTTCATAATATCTTCAATAATTCCATTAGTTAATTCGCCAATTGCCGCAAGTTTGGAATCGTTTGATAATTTACTTTTGTATGTATGAGATTCTTTAATTGCTTCGTTTACTTTATCTTGATTTGTTATCATAGCAATTTTAGGATAAATTAAACCCGTTAATAAATTAACCGCTTTCATTTCAAATGAATCGTCTTTTAATTCACTAATTGGAGTTTGAATTACTAAAATTCCCATTTTCTGTTTTCTTTCAATTATTGGAATTATCAAATAATTTAATCTTGGAGCATTTTTTGTGCTTTTTGCAAGATTTGGAAGAATTACTGTTTTTTTATTTTCAAAAATCCAATTTATAATTCCATTTTTTAATGCTGCTTCAACAGTTAATCTTATTCCTCTATCGCATTTGTTTGTTACAGGAAGTAAATCGTAAGAATTATCATTAAAAAGGAATAAATGGGCATCTTCAACTGTAAAAATTGAGCGTAAATTTTTAACAAGCAGATTAATAATTAGTTGAATATCGTTAAGATTTCTAATTTGTGTGTTTATATTATTAATTGAAGTAAAAAAAGCTTCAAATTTATTTTTATTTAACTTTGCAGAAGTATTAATGAAACGTAATCCAGTTTCATTAACTTTTTGTACTGACTCATGCTCTAATGTTTCATATAAAGTGCTGTATGCCATAGCGTTATCTTTAATTACTTTCACAATAAGTTCCGAATAGAATTAATTTGATTATTAATAAATTCTCTATAAGTTTCTACAAACTCATTTATGCTGCTTATACTGGAAAAATGAAGTATATCTAAAATTGATTCATCTAAATTAAAATTCTTATCCCATTTACATTCAGCAGCTTTTAGAAAATGTGTTGCATAATCGGCTAAATGAATTACTGAGGTTAATTTTTTGTCTATTTCAGCAGAAGATGGGCTATGATGATTTGCAATTGCATCAACTAAAATATCAGGAAATTCCCAATTGGTTAAAATAATTTTTGATATTTCAGGATGTGTAATTCCTAGAACTGTTTCAACTGCTGCTTCAAAATTTGAGTTTTCTAATCCAATTTTGCTAATTTCATTAAATTCCTCTTTAAAATCTCTATGTAAAATTGAAATTGTAAAATCGTGTAAAAATCCACCAACAAAAGCTTCGCCAGTATTATTTATATTTAAATCCATTGCAATTTTTCTTGAAAGATTTCCAACAACAACAGAGTGCAACCAAAATTCTTGTGGATCAAAATAAGCATCTTTTGTCATTTTGAAAGACTCAATAAATGCCAAAGCCAATACAATTTTTTTAATTTCTTTAATTCCAAGAATAAAAACCGCAAAACTTAAAGTTGAAACCTCTTTCCGCAAACCATAAATTGGTGAATTTGAAACATGCAAAATTTTAGCAATAAAGCTCTGTTCTTTAGAAATAATATTTACAACATCATTTTTGCTGCTGCTCTTATCATTTAAAATTCTTAAAGCTTCATCAACAATTATAGGAAGTGCAGGAATGTTGTTTACTCTTTGCAAAATGTCTGTTATGTTATTTTTAGCTTTCATAATAGTGTCGTTATTAATTTTTTAAAATGGTAAAGATTCTAATTGTTGTTCAAGATGTTCTTTATAGCTTTCAACAAAATTATTTATATATTCTTTACTTCCAAGACCAAGCACTTCAATTATACCATCATCAAGCTCAATTTCATCATCCCAATTAAAAGCTCCACATTTAAGTGTGTTTGTTGTAAAATCTGCAAGATGAACAATAGCTGATAATAATATATTATCTACATTTTGGGCAGGATTATGGTGATAGAAAATTGCTTCGCCTAAATTTTGAGGAAGATGCCATCTGTCACATAAAATTTTACCTATTTCTTGATGAGTTAAGTTCATAACTTCTTTTTCGGCATCTTCAAATTTATAGTTTTGATTTGCAACCAATTCGTTAATAGTAATAAAATCCTTATTAAAATATTTTTGAATTACAACCACGCCCAAATCGTGAAGCAAACCAGCAGTAAAAGCTTCGCTTGTTTTAGCATAACCTAAATCATCTGCAATTGCTTTTGCTGCCATAGCAGTCATAAAGGAATGTTCCCAAAAGTTTCTTCTATCCCAATATTTTGAATCACCATTTTTAAATGAATCAAACATAGAAAGAGCCATAACAATTTGTTTTACTTGGTTAAATCCAAGAATTAAAATTGCAAATTCTATACTTGGAACTTTGCGTGGCAAGCCATAAAGTGGTGAGTTGGCAACAGTTAAAATGCGAGCAACAAGAGCTTGATCTTTATTTATAGAATTACTTATGTCTGCAGTGCTTGTCATAGGGTCATCCAATAAGTCCAAAACATTTTTAGTAATTGCTGGAATAGATGGCAAATTTCTAATGCTCAACAAATAATTTCTTCTGCGATTCTCTTTTTCAATAATTTCGTTCATTTTATGCGTTTACTTCTTCTAATTTTTCTTTAAGTGATTCTAATATTCTGGTATGAATTTGTGAAATACGTGAAATAGTAATATTTAAAACTTCAGAAATTTCTCTGTAATTCAAACTTTCAAAATAGTAGAGTGTAATTATTAGTCTATCTCTTTCATTTAGCTGGCCAATGCACTCAACTAAACGTTCTTTAGCTTCATTTTTTTCGGCAATTTGTTCTGGCTCTTGTGCGTCGGAAGGAATTAGTTCGTGCAAAGTAGCAGAATCGTCACTTCCAGTTGTTTTATCCATTGAAATATTAGAAAAATATGGATCGCCTGGCTCGTCAAAAGCTGAAAATCTTGGCTTAATTTGAGCTTTTCTTACTTCATCAATAATTTTTCCTCTAATTCTTTGAATTGCATAAGTTTCAAACTTTGTTCCAAACTCCGGGTCAAAGCGATCAATTGCCTCGCTTAAACCTTCAATTCCAAATTGAAAATAATCTCTTGTATCAAAGATATTAAGATTAGCGAATCTGGAATGGTGAATTACATAATGAACTAAATTGGTGTAACACAATATCAATTGTTTTTTAATTGCTTCGGTTGGTTTAACTTGATATTGATTCCAAAGTTGTGTGGTCTCCATTTCTTATTTCCCGCTTAAGTTTTCTGAGAATTCATTTCCCTTATCAAAGGATTTTTTATTTATCGAGCGGATAAATACAATAGCTATAATTCCAAGCATGCTTGTAAGAAATATAAATACTACAAAAGATCGGATGAGAATATCTGTAAGTGATAAATTCATCTGACTAAAGAAGATTATTGACAAAAAGAAAAACAACATTCCTACATTCATTACTATCTTGTTCATACATTTCCTCGAATTTGACGACTTTTATGCAAAGACTATACCATAATTTTTTGCTATTTTTTGTTTGTTTTTTCTCAAAAATTAAGGTTTTTAAAATGGTGAAATTTAATTTGTGGTTATTATTAGCCAAATGTAGATTTGTGGTTAATTTATACTACTAATTAAAAACATTATGATATATTGATTTTAAAAATCACAATTATATTGTGTTTTTAAATTGCTTATAATTAAACACTAATTAGTTATAAAAAAAACGCATACCTTTTAATAACTTATTGATATTAGATGTGTTAAGGTTATGCTTCTTATAAAAGCGGTAAGTTTTTTTGTTGTTTTTAGTAAAAAATGACCATTTTCTTTAGACTTAACTTATTGTATTAAGATAAATTAACCAATATTTTTTCTTATGTCCTTCATTAGATATTTATTTCTATATACAAATATGGTTTGTTTGTTCTTTTTATTTGTATAATTTTTGCCAATCTATTTCAAATGCACAGATTGCTAATCTGTGCTACAAAAATTATTTATTTAAGGGAATCTCTACTTCACAAATTGTCTTTTTTTCTATCTCGCTTGTTATTTCAAATTTACAATTTTGCGAATTTATAATTTTTTTCACAATTGTTAAACCTAATCCAAAACCTGGTTCAGAAAATTGTTGTTTTCCAAATTTTTCGAATGCATTAATTGAGTTTAAGTCCTTTTTTGCAATCCCTCTTCCAAAATCAGTTATTTTTAAATTATATTTTTCTTGTTCAATTGTTCCTTCAACTTTTACATAGGTGCCTTCAGCAGAAAATTTTAACCCATTTTCAATAAGTTCTTTAATAATTGTAGATAAATTATATTCGTTGAATTTTATATTTGCTGGTTCTATGCTTATTTTAACTCTTTCTATTGGCTTTAATTTTTCTTCAATTTCTGTTAAACATTGAAAAATTATTTCTTCACTAAAAAAACAATTACTATCATTATTAGCATTTTTATTTTTCCCCTCACCTACAACCAAATCGTTATAAAGTATAAATTTTTCAATTTTTTGGTGCAATTTCTTTGCGTTTGAACTTATAACTTTTACCATTTCTTTAATTTCAGTTATATCTTCTTCTTCGCTAATCATTTCAGAAAGACCCAAAATTGGCACCAATGGCGTTCTTAGTTCGTGGGGTATTTTACGGGAAACTTGCTCTTGGATATAGCGCAATTTAACATTAATTATTTCTTTCTTTTTTAATCTCGTTTCAACAGCATCAAGCAAATCCAAAATACGAAATGGTTTATACAAATAGTCGTCTGCGCCTAAAGTCATTCCTTTTCTTAAATGCTCTGGTTCTGCTTTAGCCGATAAAAATATAAATGGAATTGAAGCAGTATCTCTATTCTTCATTAGCTTTTCTAAAAGCTCAAAACCATTAAGCTCAGGCATCATTATATCGCTAATAATTAAATCAGGAAAATGCTTTTGAGCTTTTTCTAATCCAATAGCACCATTTTCTGCATATTCAACTAAGTAGTTTTCGCTTTCTAATAATTCACAAATATTAGCTCGCAGCTTACTATCGTCCTCAACAACTAATATTTTATCCATGTTTTTGTCCTAAGATTAAATCTTTTAATAGGATTATCGCAATAATATTATACCTTTTGGGTTTATTGTTTTAAGCGGGATAAATTAGTTGTTAAACGGTAATTTTAATAATTTTTTTCATACAACTATTTGTTTGCTTTTTATTTTTAGAAAACATATTTAACTAACTCAAAAAATATTTTAAGTTTTGCAAAATTTAGATTTAACCTGGATAATGCAATAGGATTAAAATAAACAATTTTAGAAAAAGATTAATCAATACAGAATAGAACTTGCCCCGACTTACCCGGTCCTAGCGTTTGTACCCCAAAGGTTAAGTGAACAATGGTACAAAAGCTTAGAGCGAGTTAGTCCAATATGCAATAATGCTTTTCTAATGCAGATTTTGGGGTTAATTAACTGCTTTTTTCAAAAAGAAAAACAAAGGAACTCTTTTCATCTTTCAAAATATTAACATCCATTTTAAGTATATTTGTAAATTACAAATTTTAAAATTTACAGAGCTAAAATGAAAATAAAAGATTTAAACGATATTCCCAAATTATACAACCCAAAAGAGGTTGAGGATAAATGGTATAAATATTGGGAGGATAATCGCATATTCCATTCCGAAATTGATGAAACAAAAGAATCATACACAATTGTAATTCCACCGCCAAACGTAACTGGGATGTTACATCTTGGACACATTTTAAACAACACAATTCAAGATATTTTTATTCGCTACAAACGAATGAAAGGTTTTAACGCACTTTGGGTTCCTGGAACTGACCACGCATCAATTGCGACGGAAACTAAAGTTGTTAAAATGTTGGCAGACCAAGGCATTAAAAAGGATGAAATTTCACGCGAAGAATTTCTGAAACATTGTTGGACTTGGACAGATAAATATGGTGGAATAATTATTTCTCAACTTCGTAAACTTGGTGTTAGTTGCGATTGGGAACGTGAACGTTTCACAATGGATGATAGATATTATAAGCGGGTAACCGATGCTTTTGTTGATCTTTACAAAGAGAATTTAATTTATCGTGGTTACAGAATGGTAAATTGGGATCCAGCCTCAAAGTCGGCAATTTCGGATGAAGAAGTAATTTTCCGCGAAGTGAAAGGCTCATTGTGGTATATGAAATATCCAATAAAAGATTCGGATGAATTTATTGTTGTTGCAACAACGCGTCCCGAAACAATGCTTGGCGATACTGGCGTAGCTGTTAATCCAAACGATGAACGCTACAAGCATCTAATTGGCAAAAAAGTAATTTTACCAATTGTTGGCAGAGAGATTCCAATCTTTGCTGATGATTATGTTGATTTAGAATTTGGAACGGGATGTGTAAAAATAACTCCAGCACACGATGTTAACGATTACGAAATGGGGCAACGTCATAATTTAGAAATGATAAATATTTTCAACGATGATGCAACTACTAATAATAATGTTCCAAAAGAATTTGTTGGATTAGACAGATATGCAGTTCGCAAAAAAATAGTTGCAACTCTACAGGAGCTTGGCGCTATTGATAAAATAGAGGATTACACAAACAAAGTAGGTTATTCCGAGCGTGGTGGCGTGCCTATTGAGCCTTATCTGTCTGAACAATGGTTTATGAAAATGGATGATTTAACTAAACCAGCTTTGCAAGTTGTTCGTGATGGAAAAGTAAACTTCCATCCAAATCATTGGATTAAGACATACGAACATTGGATGGGAAATATTCGTGATTGGTGTATTTCGCGTCAACTTTGGTGGGGACACCGAATTCCAGTTTGGTACAACAACGAAACAAATGAAATTTACTGCGAAAAAGAACCACCAAAAGATATTGAAAATTGGCATCAAGAAGAGGACGTGCTAGACACTTGGGCTTCAAGTTGGCTTTGGGCGCAAGATGTTTTCAATTCGGAAGAAGAACAAAAATATTATTATCCAACTGATTTGCTCGTAACTGGTCCTGATATTATTTTCTTTTGGGTTGCGCGAATGATTATGGCGGGAATGAAATTTATGGGCGACATTCCATTTAAAGATGTTTACTTCACCTCAATTATCCGTGATGATAAAGGATGCAAAATGAGTAAATCGCTTGGAAACTCTCCTGATCCAATTGATGTTATTAACGATTATGGTGCTGACGCACTTCGTTTTTCTATAAATTATCTTGCTCCGCTTGGGCAGGATGTTCTTTTTAATGCTGAAAAAACTGAACTTGGAAGAAACTTTGCAAATAAAATTTGGAACGCTGCGCGCTTTCTTTTAATGAATGCACAGGATGTAGATTTAAGCAATAGTAAAGATTTAATGAATAAACACGTTGATTTTACAGACAAATGGATTGCTTCACGTTTCCAAAATACTTTACAAAAATATGAATCAGCTCTTGATAGCTTTGATGTTAATGGAGCGACAAAAATTGTTTATAGTTTTATATGGAATGATTTCTGCGACTGGTACATTGAACTTACAAAAAAGCGCATGTACACTGAGGATAAAGAAGTAAAAGCCGCATCTTTGGTTCGCTCACTTTCGCTATTTGCCGAAATGATGAAATTGTTACATCCATTTATGCCATTTATTTCGGAAGAAATTTGGCAATTGTTGGATGAAAGAAATGATGGCGAATCAATCTCAACTTCTGATTTTCCAAAACAAAATCCCGATTTAATTAATTTGGATGCCGAAAACGAAATTGAATTTGTTCAAGCCGTTGTTACAACAATAAGAAATATTCGCGGGGAAAAGAACATTCATCCAGCAAAAACAATTTCTGTTTATATGACAATTAATACTCTTTCAGAAGTTCAACAAATGTACATTAAATCGCTTGCTAAAGTTGAGGAGTTATTTGTTGGCGAAAACATTGAAAAACCAAAGGGCAGCATTTCTGCTGTAGTTAAAGGATTTGATTTGTTCATTCCGCTTGAAGGCTTAATAGACTTATCTGTTGAACGTGAAAGGATAGAAAAAGAAATTAAAAATCTTGAAGGAATACTTGCAAGAGTTACCGCTAAATTGGCTAATGAAAAATTTGTTCGAAACGCACCAGCAGAATTAGTTGAACAAGAACGAGCAAAAGAAACAGAATGGCAAAGTTCATTAGACAAATTGCGAGTTGTATTGGAGGAATTAAATAACTAACGAAAGAAGACAAAATATTTATATCCCAAAGTGGAAATAAAAAGAGTTGTTCTTTAATTATTTGGGATGCTTTCGTGTTTTTCGTGGCAAAAAAAAAGGATAAAAAATGAATAAATTAAAGTATTTAGCAATAATTTTAATAACATCAACAATAATTACTCATGCACAAAGTTTTAAATTTGGTGCAATGTCCGATAGTCGTGGTTCTGATAACGGAGTAAATACTCCAGTGCTTTCGGCATTAACAAACCACATGCTTTTAAACAATCCAGACATAAAATTTGTGGTTTTTGCTGGCGATATGGTAAACGGTCACAGACACGACCCAGACAGGACAAAACGCGAACTTCTACATTGGAAAGAAGTTATGGCTCCAGTTTATAATCATCCAGGAATTGTTTGGCCTGGAATTTGGCCTGCGGTTGGAAATCACGAAATTCGTCACAGAGACGATGAAAATAATTTCCGCGAAGTTTTTCAAGATGTTTATATGAATGGTCCCAAAGAGCAAAAAGGACTTTCCTACTCCTTTGATTTTGGAAATAGTCACTTTTGCATTATTAATACAGATGCTTGGTATTATGGAAATTTAGAAGATACAACTGACGATAGACCCGACTGGCATTACATCAAATATATGGATTGGCTGGAAAACGATTTGAAATCGGCTTCTGAAAGAGGAATGAAGCATATTTTTACTTTTTCGCACGAAATGCCATTTCCAATTGGTGGACATTTACGCGACGGACTTCCGAATTTGGGAATAAAATTTAACGGCACAATTGATTCAACTCGCCAATGGTATCTTGATAGAAGTGATAAATTTTGGAATTTGATGAAAGAATACAACGCCGATGCACATATTTGTGGACACGAGCATACTTACGGAAGGCAGGAAGTAAATGGGGTTTTTCAAGTGTTAAATGGAAGCGCAGGCGCTCCACTTTATCAATTTAATCCTCGTCCAGAAGATGATACCGAAAATGTTAGATATGAAATGTCCTACGAAGATGCAATTCCTTATTATGAAGCACTAAAGTATAATCATGGAAAAGGTAAAAATTCGCAACGTTCAGAAAGTTTTGTTGGATTTAGAGCTTTTAACTATTCCGTTTATGAAGTTTTGGATGATAAAGTAATTGTTAAAACTTATGGTGCATTTCCCAAGGAAAATTCGAGCACAGAAATTGGTTCTGAAATTAAGCTTATTGACGAGTTTGTTATTGCTAAATAATAGAGTTTCTGCAAGATAAGAATTTATCTTTTTGTCATTTTGATTCCGATGCTTCGCGTTTTTTGTATCCGCTGCTTTTAGGTGGGATTATCGGAAGATGAATATAGCACAATTTGAAAGATTTCTCTTCCGACAAAATACGTCGGAATCGAAGATTGTATGTTTAAAAATAAAAAAGGTATCCATGCTGCAAAATTGTCTTAAACAATTTATGATTATTTTTAAGTAATAAAATATCACCAACAGTCAAGGATACCAAGATGAAAAATAGTCAATTAGATTTTACTGGTCAAACACTTTACATCGGAATAGATGTTCATAAGAAAAGTTGGCAAGTAACAATATTATTAAACGGGATGAAAGTAAAAGTGTTTTCAATGAATCCAAATCCAAAAGAACTAAATAACTATTTAACAAATCACTACCCGAATGCAAACTATCATTCTGTTTATGAAGCTGGCTTTAGTGGGTTTTGGGCTAATCGTCAATTACAAGCTCTTGGAATAAAGAACATTGTTGTTAATCCGGCTGATGTCCCAACCAAAAGCAAGGAAAGAAGAAAAAAGACTGATAAAATTGATTCATCTAAATTAGCCAGAGAACTTAGTGTTGGAAATTTAGACGGCGTATATATTCCTTCGACCAAAGCTGAAGCCTTAAGAACCTTAATAAGGTTAAGAAGACAAATTGTAAATGACCAAACGAGACAGAAAAACAGAATAAAATCTTTGCTATTGTTTTTAGGATATTCAGTCCCCGAAGATGTTGAGACAAAGCATTGGTCTCAAAGATACATTAAGGCATTAAGGAATTTAGATATTGAACACGAAGAATCAAAGGCAACGTTAAATGAACTTCTCAATAATCTGAATTTCATAAGGAGTCAATTAGTCCAAATATTAGAACAAATAAAAGGTTTTATAGCCAAAGATCAGCAAGCTGATAAAACTGTAAGATTGCTAAAAACTATTCCCGGTATAGGTCCTATTCTTGCAGTTATATTATACTCTGAAATTATTGATATTTATAGATTTAAGAAATTAGATGAATTAGCAAATTATGTCGGGTTGTCGCCGGCTATATATTCATCTGCTGATAAAGAAATAAATCTTGGATTAACAAAACAAAAAAATAAATATATAAGAAATTATTTGATTGAATCAGCTTGGATTGCTATAAGAAAAGACCCGGCTTTGCAGATGGCTTATGGTCAACTTTGCAAAAAGATACCTTCTAATAAAGCTATTATTAGAATAAGTAAAAAATTACTTAATAGAATAAGAACTGTTTGGATTAATCAGCAAGAGTATGTAATTGCTACTGTTGCGTGAATTAAAAACAAACAATAATAATAATAAACTGAAACTTTTGTTCTTTTCATTCTTTGTTGATTTTTGGTGTTGACCGTTTTTTTTGTCATTGCAAGATAAATCTTTGCTTTTCGAAGTGTGCGGCGACACATTTTATTTTTATATCAATTTTGCAGCACCTCTTATTTGATTATTGAGGTTGACTGTTTATAACAGTATGATATAATATTTTTTGAACTAGAACTTTAAGTTTTATAATAACGAGTATTTTTATGCTTTAGTAAAATATTAATTTTGCTTATAGATATTTTTGTTGCTTTTTAACATAACAATGACATTTACCATTTTTCAACAATTAGATTAACTCCTGCAATTGAAAAAGACAACCTGTTTTTTTCTGTAATAGATTTTCTTCGAAAAAACTCAAAGACTTATATTTATTTAAAAAATGTAGTTAGTGATAGAGCAAAAGTTTATTATGAATATGACCGTCAATATTATAATAGAGAAAATGAGTACTATAAAAAAAGTATCAAAACAATTGAAGATATATCAATTCTTTCCTGTTTTCGACATAAATTCGCCAGGGAAAAGTTAAGTTAGTATAAAACAACAAGTTAAGTAAAAAAGATATAAGAAATGGGTGTCCCATAGCACGATTTTGTATATTAGCGAATGTTTGTCAGGAAAAAAAATAATAAAAGTGGTTTAGTAAG
>Ga0210046_1000681_pt1 | contig 30783 bp, 24 predicted proteins | sample CryGeyCG2114_250_FD_185461 | JGI IMG/M metagenome (GOLD analysis project Ga0210046, IMG submission 185461) | Groundwater microbial communities from aquifer - Crystal Geyser CG18_big_fil_WC_8/21/14_2.50 (SPAdes) (version 2) | ecosystem: Environmental > Aquatic > Deep subsurface > Groundwater ...
GCAGATATTTCAGGAGATAAGAGGCTTAATTGGTGATGCTGGTGCTTTGGAAGTACAAAAAATGGTAGAAAATGTGAGCCAATCGAACGAACTCACTTTTGCCACGGTGTTTGGGGTAATTACGCTTTTAGTAACTGCTACCGGGATGTTTATTTCTATGCAGAGTTCTCTAAATGCTATCTGGAGCGTAAAACCCAAGCCCCGCCGGGAATACATAAAGATGCTAACCGATCGGTTAATTTCTTTTGCCATGATTTTAAGTATCAGTTTTTTACTGCTGGTGTCTTTAATTGTGCACGCGGTAATTGCCAAAATAGGTGATTTACTAACCCGAATTATGGGTGAAACAGCCATTATTTTTATTCAATTTTTTAATAATACTTTTTCGCTGGCGGTAGTAACACTTTTATTTGCTGCCATATTTAAATTTCTGCCGGATGCTAAAATTCGCTGGCGCGATGTGTGGGTAGGTTCTATTGTTACGGCTTTGTTGTTTACGCTGGGTAAGTTTTTAATTGGTTTATACCTGGGCAACAGCAACCTGGCCAGTATTTACGGGGCCGCTGGTACGGTAGTGGTTATTCTAACCTGGGTTTTTTACTCGTCCCAAATTTTATTTTTCGGCTCTATTTTTACGCTTATTTTTTCCCGGAAATACGGTTCTAATATTTACCCATCCAGTTATGCGGTACGCGTAATCCGGCAGGAAGTAGAAGCCGGTAAAACAGCCATTAACAAAGAACCGGGTAAGTTTGCCGTACCCGAAGAAGACTGAAAGCCGATGACCTTCCAAAGACTGTCCGCTGATAAATACAGGCTGAACCAAAAGCAATAAAATGTGAGTAGGTTCTTGTTTCCGGGCTACAGCTTGTTAACTTTGGTGGGTTTGTGATTGCTGGTGGAGCAGCTGTACCGCGCTTACAAAATTTGAAAAGAACAGGGGTAAGCACCGCTAAATATTTGGTTTAACTGCGCTCACCCCAATACAATAACTTAAGCCTGCACCGCAATGCAGGAAATTTCTACGTTTACATCTTTCGGTAAGCGGCTTACTTCTACCGTTTCGCGGGCCGGCGCATGCTGCGTAAAATATTCACCGTAAACATTGTTTATACGGCTGAAATTATTCATGTCTTTTACAAAAATGGTGCATTTAACTACCTGCGCAAAACTTAAACCAGCTTCTTGTAATACGGCCTGTAAGTTTTTCATTACCTGGTGGGTTTCCGTTTCGATATCGCCCTGAATCAGATTACCGGTTGCCGGATCTAAAGCAATTTGTCCGGATGCATATAAAACGCCGTTAGCAAGCACCGCCTGGCTATAAGGGCCAATAGGAGCAGGTGCCTGGGTGGATGTGATAATGGTATTTGCCATGATGAAATGCTTTTATGCTTTAATGAGATTCAAATGTAAGCGAAAATACAGAGAATTGTTGTGTACCACGCTCAATAGAAACTAAATCCTGGCAGAAGTTTTAAGCTTTAAATATATCTTCTTCCTGAGCATAATGTTACTGGGAATTAATAACAAAATAATAGTTATAAACGCATAAAACCAAACAGGCGGTTTTAACCGCCTGTTTGGTTCAAAGAAATATAGTCAGAAGAATAAAAGTATAAGTGTATTTTTATTCTACCGTTACCGATTTAGCTAAGTTCCGCGGCTGATCTACGTTACAACCCCGCATTACGGCAATATGGTAAGACAATAACTGTAAAGGAATAACCGATACCAAAGGGTTTAGGTACTCGCTGGTTTCCGGTACTTCCACTACATAATCGGCCATTTTCTCGATAACGGTATCGCCTTCGGTTACAATGGCGATAATGCGGCCTTTACGGGCTTTTACTTCCTGAATATTAGAAACTACTTTTTCGTAAGAGCTGTCGCGGGTAGCAATAACTGCTACCGGCATGTTTTCGTCGATTAAAGCAATGGGGCCATGTTTCATTTCTGCCGCCGGATAACCTTCCGCATGGATGTAAGAAATCTCTTTTAACTTCAGGGCGCCTTCCAGGGCTACCGGGAAATTATAACCCCGACCCAGGTAGATAAAGTTACTCACGTCTTTAAACTCTTCGGCTATCTCAACTATTTTGTCATTCAGCTCCAGCGCTTTTTCTATTTTAGCCGGAATATTTTCCAGCTCAATCATTAAAGCGCGTAGTTTGCTGGTTTCTAAAGTGCCTCGTTTGCTGCCGATAATCATGGCTAGTAAGGTAAGCACCGTTACCTGGGCGGTAAAAGCTTTGGTACTGGCTACCCCAATTTCAGGACCGGCATGGGTATAAGCACCCGCATCGGTGGCCCGGGCAATAGAGGAACCTACCACATTGCAAATACCAAAAATGGTAGCACCTTTTGATTTGGCTAACTCAATGGCAGCTAACGTATCGGCCGTTTCCCCGGATTGCGAAATGGCAATAACAATATCGTCTTCCGTAATAATAGGGTTGCGGTAACGGAATTCCGAAGCATATTCTACTTCAACCGGAATGCGGGCCAAATCTTCTATCAAATATTCGGCTACTAAACCGGCATGCCACGAAGTGCCGCAGGCCACAATAATAATACGACGGGCGTTTACAAACTTATTCTCAAATTCCCGGAAACCACTCATTACCAGTTGGTCGGCATCGGCCAGTAAACGGCCGCGCATGCTGTCGTAAATAGAGCGGGGTTGCTCAAAAATTTCCTTCAGCATGAAGTGGTCGTAACCACCTTTTTCGATGGATTCTAATTCGAGAGCCAGCGTTTGGATGTAAGGTGTTTTCTCCTCGTCTTCGCGGGTTCTGATGTTTAGTTCGCCATCTTTAACAACTGTAATTTCGTAGTCGTTTACGTAAATTACTTCGTTGGTATATTCAATAATCGGCGTAGCATCGGAGGCTAAAAAATATTCGTCTTTGTCTTTGCCTACACCTATTACCAGCGGGCTGCCTTTACGGGCCGCAATGAGTTGATTAGGCTCGTCTTTAGATAATACCACAATGGCATAAGCACCTACTACTTCGTGCAAAGCCAGGCGTACGGCTTCTTCCAGCGAGCATTGGTGCTCTACCTGAATATCCTCAATCAGGTTAATAAACACCTCGGTATCGGTATCGCTGTAAAAGGTATATCCTTTGGATTGTAACAAAGTTTTTAAAGCACTGTAGTTCTCGATAATGCCATTATGAATAATGGCAATGCGGCTGGAATTAGAATAATGCGGGTGGGCATTAATATCGTTAGGTTCGCCGTGGGTAGCCCAGCGGGTATGGCCCATGCCAATAGAGCTATGGGTGTCTTTACCCACAATAAAATCTTCGAGGTCTTTTACCTTGCCTTTTTTCTTATAAACATTCAGGGCACCGTTTAGCAAGGCTATTCCGGCACTATCGTAACCCCGGTATTCTAATCTTTTTAATCCTTTAATTATAATCGGACAAGCTTCCCGATGCCCAATATAGGCTACAATTCCGCACATATCTTCTGCTGAATAATTTTAAAGAAATATCTTAATTGATTTTTGATTGATTACTATTTTCTAGCAGTATAATAAACCCGTAGCGCAATTCGCTTATCTCCGGCAGTATTGAGTATGGTTTGCCGCAAAGTTTGTAAACCCAGCAGGTCTAAGGGATCCGTTCCGGTAGTAAAGGCAATAGAAGCCGGCGAAATAATAAGACCACTGCTGGGTGCTATGTTTGCCGGCATGGTATTATAAAGCAGCGCCTGCACATAAGAGGTAATGTTAATCTTATATTCCTGATTAGTAGTGGAATAAGATCCTGGGTAAGGGCTAGTATAGTAAAAGGGATTGCTATTACCATCACTAAGGCCCCTTGGCGTACTTTTGCTATCTGTATTGCGTAGTATACGATTGGTCTTATTGGTTTCGTATAAATAAATATAAGGCGAAACTATGTTAAATGGCACCGAGGTAGCCGGGATAATTAATTCGGCCCGGTTAATAGCTACATCGCCTAACGTTTTTTTAAACTGCTTTAAATCCGGGAAAGAGATTTTAGTTTTAAGTCCCACCGATTCCTGCAAAAAAGCCTGGTTATTTACATTAAGGGCGGGCAGCGAATCGCCGGCTTGCCTTAGCGCAGCCAGCGGGGTGCCGGTAAAATCAGCGTTAATATTGCTGAAATAATTATTACCGGTCGTAATGCTAAGCTGATACTGGTATTTGGTGCCGCCGGAGGTATAATATATTTTCAGGTAAGTGCTATCAGCTGTGGGCCGGAAGCCCAGTACTGCTTTGGCATCGGTATTGGCCGTAATAGCAATACCCGGAAAAAATTTAACGAACTCGGTCTGGCTGCCAAGGGTACTGCTGCTTTGGGCCAGTATTTGTGCGGCTAAAGCGTTGTTTAAACGAATCCGGGCCGGCAGGGAGCGCTTAACCGTGGTAGACGTTGTTGTTCCGCTGTTGGTAGTACTTACAACTTCTGTTTTTACTATTTTGGGAGCAGGCTTAAACGTGGCCGAACCCAACGTTGCCGGTTCATAAGGCAAAGTACTGTTGGTATAATACGTCGAGGTTTCGGAAAACGGCTGTTGCAGTTGGTGTACGTTTATCGTCAGGTTTTGGGTAGTGTCACCGTAAGATTCATCGTAATCTAAAGCCAGCACCATCGAATCGACCTGGGCCCCGGCTGCGCCGGTAACCGTACTCGTAATGGTTTCTACTTCTAGAAATGAAGTAGCCGTAACAGTTCCGAAATTATTATTGGTAATACGTCCGGTTAACAAATTGCCCCGGCCAAAAGCCAGAATAGAGTCCGGCGCTAAAACCGTAGCGGCTTCTATAGTAAAATCGTCCTTATAAGAAGTCCCTAATTCTATATCAGCGCCAACTTCTTCTAAACCAAGCTCGGTGTTATCTTCGCAGGAAAAAAAAGCAAAAACAGAAAATATAAAAAGAACAGTGATTCTAGTTGGCCAATTCATTATACAGGTTGTAGTAGGAATCTAAAAAGTTTTCTTCGGAATCGTTGCTGATTTGCCGGGTTTTGGTTTCAGCGGTAAGTAAGGCATTGATGTTGTCGCTGAAGCTTTCTTCGTGCGATTTTACCACGATATCGGCATATTCCATGCCCATTTTTACAAAGCCTTCAAAATCTGCCGATTTTAAGTGCGTCAGCATGCTATCTTCAATGTCCAGCATTTTTACTTTCTCCAAAAGATCGCCGTCAAATTTATGATCGAAGCCGTTGTTGTAAACGGTAAACATAGATTTGGCATCTTTAAAGATCGGATCTTTTTTGTAAGTTGTTTTCAGGTACATCGGAATCAGTCCTGTCATCCAGTCGTTGCAATGTACAATATCCGGCGACCAGCCTAATTTCTTCACCGTTTCTAAAACGCCTTTACAAAAAAATATTGCCCGCTCGTCGTTATCAGCGTGGAATTTGTTGTCTTTGTCTACCAAAACCGATTTGCGTTGAAAATAATCTTCGTTGTCGATGAAGTAAACCTGAAGTTTGGCATTAGGAATAGAAGCCACTTTGATAATAAGCGGTTTTTCTTCTTCGCCTACAGCGATGTTAATGCCCGATAATCTTACTACTTCGTGTAACCGGTTTTTGCGCTCATTTATTAAACCAAAACGCGGAACGAAAATACGGATTTCCATACCTCTTTCCTGCATTCCCTGGGGTAACATTCGCAGGAAATCTGCTACTTTTGTGGTTTGTAAAAAAGGATTGATTTCGGTTGCAGCGTATAAGATTCTTAGCTTTGACATATACTTGAAAAAGGTTGGTTTGAGTAAGGCCAAAAATTCGGCAGCACAAAATTACATATTTTTTCTCAGAATATCAATTTTATTCTTTTAAACATTACCTTTGCGCGCTTTTTGGCTTAATTTTCTGTTGACAGCATGCACGTAATTACGTCTTTATCCGAAATAAAAAAACAAACAGCGCAGCTGCGGAGTGCTGGCAAAACCATTGGTTTTGTGCCTACTATGGGTGCTTTGCACGCCGGGCATTTGCAATTATTGCAAACGGCTGCCGGGCAAAACCATATAACGGTATGCAGTATATTTGTAAACCCTACGCAGTTTAATAATGCCGAAGATTACCGCTTGTATCCGCGTACTCTGGACGAAGATGCCCGGGTATTGGAAGCAGAGCAGTGCGATATCTTGTTTGCTCCCACGGCCGCGGAGATGTACCCCGAAGCTGCCCAGCTAAAATTTGACTTTGGGCCACTGGAACAGGTAATGGAAGGCAAATACCGGCCCGGCCATTTCAACGGGGTGGCTACGGTAGTAAGTAAGTTGTTTCATTTGGTAAATCCCCACCGGGCTTATTTCGGGCAGAAAGATTTGCAGCAGTATACGATTCTGAACCAGATGGTGCAGGACCTGAATTTTAACCTGGAACTGGTGTGCCACCCGATAATAAGAGAAGCCGATGGGTTGGCCATGTCGTCGCGTAACCGCCGCCTTACCGCTGAGCAACGGGCAATAGCCGTTCATTTGTATAAAGCTTTAAACCTGGCTAGTGAGTTGCTCAAAACCGAAACTATACCGCAGGTAAAAGAAACAGTAGCCGGTTATTTAAGTCAGTTTAACCAAATCCAGCTCGAATATCTGGAGATAGTGGATGTGAAAACTTTGCAGCCGCTAACGCAATTGAATAAGCAGGCAGGTACGGCCTTGTGTATTGCGGCTTATCTGGGCGATATCCGTCTGATTGATAATGTTATACTTACTTAAATAAATACCGATCCGAAAGCCTTGCAAAAGCAGGTAGTTACTATAAAATAAAAATAGTTACCTTTGCGTGTTATTATAAAGTTCAGGATTAAAATAAGTTTGGCTGGTACTTAAATAATAGCTAAATACAAGCTATGGTAAATAAGCAAACTGTTACTACTTGCTTATTGCCGTACGTCAGTTTTTTCTTAATGTACAATAATGTTAATTGAAGTTTTAAAATCTAAAATACACCGGGTAAAGGTTACGCAGGCCGAGCTGCATTATGTGGGCAGTGTTACCATCGACGAAGATTTGCTGGATGCGGCCAATATGGTAGAAAATGAAAAGGTTACCATTGTAAATATAAACAATGGCGAGCGTTTCGAAACGTATATTATAAAAGGGGCGCGAGGTACCGGTACTATTTGTTTAAACGGCCCGGCAGCCCGAAAGGTGCAGGTAGGCGATGTGGTTATTATATTTTCTTACGCCCAAATAGAATTCAGCAAAGCAAAAGAACATAAACCTACTTTGGTTTTCCCCGATCAGCATAACCGGCTTGTTTAATATATTACCATGAAAAGATTACTGGACTTTCTGAAGTACGCTGCTATTTTTGGATTGTCGATTTTTATGATGTCGTATGCTTTAAAGGGTATTGATTTTAAATTAGTCCTGAAGCACCTGAAAGAAACCGATTTTTTCTGGTTAGGTATATCGTTGCTGGTGGCGCTGTCGGGTTTCCTGAGCCGGGCTTATCGCTGGAAAATGCAGTTAGCGCCTATCAACCCCAGGGTTACTTTTGCCGATACTTATCATGCCATGATGATTGGTTACCTGGCTAACCTGGTATTGCCGCGCATGGGCGAGGTTTTCCGGTGCAGCGTATTGAAGCGCAGCAGCAGTATTCCGGTACAGGCCTCTTTTGGTACGGTTATAACCGAACGCCTCATTGATATGGTAATGCTCTTGTCTTTAATGGGCATTGCTTTTCTGGTAGAATTCGACCGTTTAAGTACCTTCTTTTTCTCTTTTATAAGCGATAAATTCCATTCGGCCCAGGAAAACCAAAAATTAATTTACACGCTGGTGGGGCTGTTTATTGCCGGCATCTTAGGGGTTATAATCATTTTGTTTTTTTACCTGAACAGACTGCGGGAAAACCGTTACTTTCAGAAAGTAGTATCGCTGGGGCGGGGCTTTCTGGAAGGTATATTCAGTATTGGCAAACTGGAAAATAAACCTGGTTTTATTGCGCATACCTTGTTTGTTTGGGGCACTTATTACTTAATGGGGTACCTGGCCTTTTTTGCTTTGCCGGCTACCGCCAATTTAAGCCCATTGGCGGCTTTCTCGGTTTTGGTAATTGGTAGTTTGGGCATGAGTGCTCCGGTACAGGGTGGTATTGGGGTTTTTCATATTATGGTAACCAACACCTTATTATTATATGGTGTTTCGAAAGAGGCCGGAATGGCTTTTGCTTTAATTAACCATACTTCCCAAACCCTGATGGTGGTATTGCTGGGGGGCATCAGCTTTATATTAAGTTTAGCCAAAAACCCGAAAAACAAAGAAATCCTGGAAACTCCCACCATCGGCTATGACCTCCAAAGATAAAATATATACCCGCGAAAATTTAGTAAAGCAAGCTGCCGCCTGGAAACAGCAGGGCCAACGTCTGGTGTTTACCAACGGGTGCTTCGATATTCTGCATTTAGGCCATGTAGATTACCTGGAAAAAGCCCGCGCCTTGGGTGACAAATTAGTAGTGGGCGTGAATACCGATGCTTCCGTTAGTCGCTTAAAAGGCCCTTCCCGGCCGTTGCAAGACGAGTTGTCGCGTGCGCGCATTATGGCATCTTTATTGTTTACAAATGCTATAGTATTGTTTGACGAAGAAACACCTTACGAGTTAATTAAAAGCATAATGCCCGATATTTTAGTAAAAGGTAACGACTATACCGTAGAAAATATTGTTGGTCACGATATCGTTTTGCAAAATGGGGGCGAAGTTAAAACCATTGCGCTCGTAAAGGGGTATTCTACATCAAACGTAGTAGCCAAAATAAGTAAACAACAAAAAGAATAAAGAAAATGGGTGGGATATATTTTATAATGATCATCTTCATGCTGGCCAGCATGGCGGTGAGTTGGAAATTAAAAAGTAAGTTTAAAAAATATTCGGAGATTGGTTTGCGCTCGGGCATGAGCGGCCGAGAAATAGCCGAAATGATGCTGGCTGATCATCATATTACCGATGTGCGGGTGATTTCGACGGAAGGAATGCTGACCGACCACTATGACCCCAGTAATAAAACGGTAAACCTGAGCGAGGGTGTTTATGCTTCCCGGAGTGCGGCCGCGGCCGCAGTAGCCGCGCACGAGTGTGGCCACGCTGTGCAGCACGCTACGGCTTACAGTATGCTTAAATTCCGGTCGGCTATGGTGCCGGCTTTAAGTGTAGCCTCCCGGTACATGCAATGGATATTGCTGATTGGTATTTTTATGATGCAAACTACTTTAATACCATTAGGAGTAGGAGTAGCTTTGTTTGCCTTAACTACCTTGTTCAGCTTTATTACTTTGCCGGTAGAGCTTGATGCCAGCAAGCGGGCTTTAGCCTGGATGGATACCCGGGGCGTAGTAACGCCGCAGGAGCACGGTATGGCCAAAGATTCTTTAAAATGGGCTGCCATGACGTACGTAGTAGCCGCTTTAGGTTCGCTGGCTACCTTATTATATTATGTATCTATTTTATTAGGTGGCGGCCGTCGCGACTAATTATAAAAGCAAAGCAATTAAATCAGAACGCTGTGTTTAGAAATAAACGCAGCGTTTTTTATTTATAAACTACCCGTAACAGCTAAATTGGTATGCTGGCCTCATAATTGATCTTTCACTTGTTTTAATTAAACTTGCATAATATCCACTACAATTTATAAAGTACCTATATGAATTTTGAACTAACCGAGGAACAACTGGCGGTGCAGGAAGCCGCTCGTGATTTTGCACAAACAGAATTATTACCAGGCGTAATTGAACGGGACGAGCAACAGAAGTTCCCGGCCGAGCAGATAAAGAAAATGGGTGAGCTGGGTTTCCTGGGCATGATGGTTGATCCGCAGTACAATGGCGGCGGCATGGATTCTATTTCCTATGTGCTGGCTATGGAAGAAATATCCAAAATAGATGCTTCGGCTTCGGTGGTTATGTCGGTGAATAATTCGTTGGTTTGCTGGGGACTGGAAAAATACGGTACCGAAGAACAAAAACAAAAATATCTAACCCGCCTGGCTACCGGCGAAATAATCGGGGCTTTCTGTTTATCGGAGCCGGAAGCCGGATCGGATGCAACGAGCCAGCGCACCACGGCCGAAGACCACGGCGACCATTATGTTATAAATGGTACTAAAAACTGGATTACGAACGGCAGTTCGGCTTCCATTTACCTGGTAATTGCCCAAACGCATCCCGAAAAAAAACACAAAGGCATAAACGCGCTAATTGTAGAGCGCGATACGCCCGGTTTTGTAATCGGACCTAAAGAAAATAAATTAGGAATCCGGGGCTCTGATACCCACTCTTTAATGTTTACCGATGTAAAAGTGCCAAAAGAGAACCGCATTGGCGAAGATGGCTTCGGGTTTAAGTTTGCCATGAGCGTATTAAGCGGCGGACGGATTGGTATTGCGGCTCAGGCTTTGGGTATTGCTTCCGGGGCTTATGAACTGGCTCTGAAATACGCCAAAGAACGCCAGGCTTTTGGTGTGCCCATTGCCCAGCATCAGGCCATTCAGTTTAAATTAGCCGACATGGCTACTAATATTGAGGCCGCCCGTTTATTATGCCTGCAGGCGGCTGCCGATAAAGATGCCGGCCGCGATTACGTGAAATCGGCAGCTATGGCTAAGGTGTTTGCCTCTAAAGTAGCCATGGAAACTACCATCGAGGCGGTGCAGGTACACGGCGGATATGGATTTGTTAAAGAATACCATGTAGAGCGTTTAATGCGCGATGCCAAAATCACCCAGATCTACGAGGGTACCACCGAAATACAAAAAATAGTAATATCGAGAGAAATACTAAAATAGGCTAAATCTTTGGTGTAGAAATAGTCCTGTAATTAATCCTATGCTTTTCTAAAATTTTTTATAAATTTTCTTGTTTATATTTTGAATTATAAAAACAAATCTATTAGCTTTAAGGGATTAAATATAATTTTAAAGGAAAGCATATAAAACTGCCGCATCATGGAAGATTACAATAAGGTTATCGAGTCTTTAGGCGTACGATATATTAAATCTAGGAACTTAGTTTTGCAACAGCCCTTTACGGTGCGCAATTTCTATGATGTAGGAAATAATATTATATTATTGCACAAAGGCACGATTGCATTTGGGGACGAAAAACAGGTGGTAGAAGAAGGCGAAATGCTCTTTGTACCAGGTGGCCGCAGTACAAAAATATATTACGGCGATCTGGAAGCCCGTACGATTTCGAACGACGACCTGATTTCAAACCGCGATAAGTTTTTCAAAAGCAACACCGACCTGGATTTAATTGGTGATGCCGACGAGAGCCACAGCGTGGTAAGCTTCGAAGCAAAAGTTTTTGATTCGGTAAACTTTTTTGCCTCCTTAGATGTGCCGGCATTCTTAATTGCCAACAACTCGAAGCTGGCTAACTTAATTATAAAGGTTATTGAAGAAAGCCTGCAGGATTTGCCGGGTAAAGAACGTTTAATAAATATCTATACCGAAAATATTGTAGTAGAGATTGTGCGTTATATTCTGCGCAACCGCATGTTTGTGGAGCAACTCGCTACCAACAGTACTTACTTTAAAGATCCGCGCCTGATTGATTTGTTTAATTATATTAAAGAAAACATCGGCGGCGATCTGTCGAATAAAGTATTATCAAACGTGGCCAACGTATCGGAAGATTACGTAGGGCAGTATTTTAAAATGCTGACCGGTATCAATCCGCAGGATTACATTGAATACCAACGCATGGAAAGAGCTGTATTCCTGCTGCGTACCACTAAAAAGAGTATCCGGGAAATTGGCAAAGAAGTGGGCTACAAAGATACCGCTTACTTCTGCCGCCGGTTTAAAATGATGTTTGGTATTCCGGCCGGTAAAATGCGCCGTCGCGAATCAGCTATGAATGAATAGCCAACTAATCGCCTACAAAGATAATTAATAGAAGCCCTGGCCTTAAAGCCGGGGCTTCTGTTTTTATACCAAGATATTATGCTTAATGCACTCTATGAAATTAGAGCCAAGCATCTTTGAAATATGGTTGAGAAAGGATGGCGCAATTTATTGCGAATTGCGCCATCCTTTTTATCGCAGGCGTCCTCACCCGTGATGCTAATTTGCTGGCCGCTGTGAAGTTTATTGGGTTAAGTAAGATTAAAATTAGTTTAAGTCAAATAACACACGAGTGGGCACAGGTGCGGCAAACTTAACGCTTATAAAAAGGAAAGGCGCAACCCTTATTATTTTTCTACGCTTAACCGGTTAAATCCGCTTATTACTTCGGAAACTTCGCTAATAAAATCCGGTTTTTTTTCTACCTGGTTACCCACTACAATAATATCGGCACCGGCCGCTAAAGCTGCACTGGCTTTTTGTACGGTATTAATGCCGCCACCCACAATTAAAGGCACCGATATAGTTTTGCGTACCGCCTGAATCATGTCGGAAGTTACAGGATGCAGGGCGCCGCTGCCGCCATCTAAATAAATAAACTGCAAACCTAATAATTCGCCGGCCAGCGCGGTGCTGGCGGCAATGCTGGGCTTATCGTGCGGTAGAGGTGTCGTGCCGCTCATGTAAGAAGCCGTGGTTTGGCGACCAGAATCGACGAGGATATAAGCTGTAGGCAACACCGTTAATTTACTTTCTTTTAATAAAGGCGCCGCCAGCACGTGTTGCCCGATCAGAAACTCGGGGTTTCGGCCGGAAATTAAGGATAATAAGAGAATGGCATCCGCCTGCGGATCGATGTGTAAGCTGTGGCTGGGAAACAATATAACCGGAATAGCGGTTAACTGTTTTATCTGGCGGATAAGTTGGGTTTGGGTGCTTTTGGTAAGCAAGCTGCCGCCCACAAAAATATAAGCTACGTTATTTTGGTTGCAAAGGCGGATAATATCCGGACAACTAGCTTCGTGTAAGTTGTCCGGATCCAGCAGAACCGCAAAGGATTTCTGCCCCGCATTATTTTTGTTTAATTGTTTTAAATAAAGTTCACTAAACGGCATCCTCTTCGTGATAGGAAAAATCTATATCCCGCGTTTCCGGTTCTTTTGAAGATGCAATATCGTTAATTTTATTGTCGTGCAGGTATTCTTCTAATTTTTTGGTAAGAAATACGAGCAAAAAGGCCGTAATCTGTTGGGTTAAAGCCTTGGTCATATCGGAATGCAAAATAGATTGCGCAAAGGACGGCTGCTGGGGCGACTGTTGGTAACTGTTAGCTGAGTAAACCGGAGTAGGATGTAAAGCTCCTTCGTAATTCAGGCTGCCATCGGGGCGCACTACTTCATCGGCCGCAATATGAGAAGAGGCCGCCGGTAAAGCCAAAGTTTTACCTTTTGTTAGTTTTGCCGTTTTTGTTTTTTTTTTGCCGCGCAACGCCGATCCCAAAAACCATAAGCCGGCTAAAGCGCCTCCGGCTACCAGTAAGGTTTTTCCTACTTGCTGCGATTGCGTTTTTAACTGGGTTACATCATTCAAAAGGGCATTTTTATATTCTTCTTTCTGTCTTTCTAAGAATTCTTTCTGATCTTCAAACAGAGGGTTGTTTATATCGCTCATAACGGATCGTTTCTTTTATCTTGTTTGTACACTGTGTTATCAAAAGTTTTGTCGGCTATTCCCTGGAAAGCTTTTTTATCTACTCCCATAAAGAATATTACCAGGAGTATAACGTAAAATAAAGTAACTATACCAAAACCCCAGAAATGGCTGTCGAGCAAGTCGTTTAGCAACAAGCCGATAAATATGTTTAAGAAAATGAGGGCCATAAAAGCCGCAAACCCTAACATAATAGCATGTAACAAGCCTACAAAGCCGCTTTTCAGCTTCATTTGTACATCTAATTTTATCAGATCGATCCGGGTATCAATATAACCCATCAGGTTGCCGACCATGCTATCCGTTTTGGAGCCTTTTTCATCATTCATCATAGTTTTATTCGTTTATAATTAAAGAAAAGTTTTTCGCGTTCTTTATCAGATATATTTCTTTATCAGATATATTAAAGAAACCCTATTATATTCAAAAATTCTATTACGAAAATTAGTATAGATTGTCTGACTTTTTACGTAATTAAAAGTAAATCATCTTTATCGGGAGAACATACGCTTGCAATATAATTATTACCACATATTAGGTGTAAGTACTACGGCTACAACCCAGGAAATTAAACTGGCTTATAAAAAGCTAGCCATTCAGTACCATCCGGATAAGCATGGGGGTAACAGCTATTTCGAAGAAAAGTTTAAAGCCGTAAGCGAAGCTTACCAGGTGCTTTCGCATCCGCAGAAGCGCGCCACTTACGATTTAAAGCTTTATTATTTACTCCAGCAAAAGTTAAAGCAGCAAGCGGCGCACCAGCAACCCCGTTATCAGCCGCCGGTTCGCCGGCCGGCTTCGGTTACCGAACGGCATTACCGCACCATTCCGCAAACCCGTTTTTTAAAGAAAGATTGGTACGTAGTACTTATTATTTTCGGGAGTATTATTTTGCTGAGTTTGCTGGTAAGTGCGGTAATGAACCATGTAGCGGCTAAAAATAAATACAGTTCGGCTTTAGAGGCTTTACAAAAAAAAGAGTGGACGGTAGCGCACAGCTTCCTGAGCGAGGCAATTTATTTTCAACCCAAATTTGCCGAAGCTTATATGAAACGGGCCTATATAGAAATGGAAGTTTACGGCGATTACCAGGCGGCCCTCTTGGATTTAGATGCCACCATTACCAATGCCGCGGTGCAAACGCCCCAAATGTATTACCTGCGCGGCAAATGTTACGAAGAGTTAAAAAACAGTAGAGTAGCCGAACTGGATTTAAGTTATGCCATTCAGCGGGATAAAAACTTTTCTTTGGCTTATTACGACCGGGGGATGATCCGAGCGGCTTCGCTAAACAAATTCCCGGAAGCCATTCAGGATCTGACGCATTTTCTGAATGATAAGCAGCCGGATAAAGTCCTGCGTAACCGCGCCTTGTTTTACCGGGGCTTTTGCCTGTATTTAACGCAACAAAATGCCGCTGCTATTTCGGATTACCGTCAGGTATTAAAACAGGAACCCCAAAATGCCCGGGTTTATTACTTAATAGGTAAAGCCCAATTAGAAACCGACAGTACGGCCGCGGCTTGTACCAGTTTTAATAAAGCCTTTTCGCTGGGCTACGGCGCGGCTTTCGGCGATATTCAGGAATATTGCGCCAAATAAATTTTCCGGACAGATTTAATGCGGTTTTATATTTAGACCATACGGCTGGGGTAAGTAATTTAGGTACGCAGACCGGTAATCATTGATTTTACCGATTGAATTAAGTAGGGATTAGACTAAGTAAAAATACGGATCAAGGAAATTAGTTACTAAAAATAATTTTTTTTGAAACTTTCTTTTAATTCAAAACCTTTTATTACTACATTCGTAAAAGGGAGATTTTTATGTATTACAGGGAAAGAGATTTAAGGTTTTTCATCGATAATAAAGACAAGTTTACTAAAAGGTACCAGGATAAATATCTTTTAATTCGGGGTTCGAGTTTAGTAGGTGTTTTCGAGTCTTATAATTTAGCTGAAGAAGTGGCCGACCGCATGTACGTAAAAGACGAATATTTTATTCAGTATTGCCAGGGCGCGGGAGTAGCAAGTAAATAAATTTCATTTTGCCGAAAGCGGCAGTATCTTTACCGCTCTTGATTACATAAAATAAACTTTGCTTTAAAGCTATGGTACGGCTTCACCTGTTTCCGGTTCCTTCCACCATGCTTAACTCCATGTTGCATTTATAGCATTTTATTAGGTTTGTTTTTGTAAGTGCGTTAGTATTTCTTTTATATCTGCCTGACCAATAGCTTTATGAATAAACCCACAGATTAATTCATATTTTTTTGATTTCGCCATATCATTTAAATCCAGGGAAGAAGTAAGAACATAAATCTGGCATCGGCCCAGTAACTGCTCTTTATAAGGCGTTAGGGCATCCAGAAATTCCCACCCGTTCATACCCGGCATGTTCAGGTCCAGGAATATAACTTGGGGAATAGTAGTAGCTAAGTCCGGAAGTAAAACCTCAAGAGCCTCTTCGGCCGAAAGAAAAGAAGTAATATCATCCGAAAAATTTTCCTCAACCAGCATAAATCTGGTTAAATAAAGGCTGATCTCTTCATCGTCAATTATGTAGGTTTTCATGGGTGCTTTAATTTAAGTAAATAGTAAAACTGGTTCCTATATCTACCTGGCTCTTTGCTTCTATTCGTCCATTCATTGCCTCCACGTGCGTTTTAACTAAAAACAAACCAATGCCTTTGCCTTCTTTGTTAGGGTGAAAGCGCTTATAAAGTTTAAAAACATTGTCGCCCGCTTTTTTCATGTCAAATCCGGACCCGTTATCCGAGAAGGTAATACTAATTCCTCCGTCCGGTATTTTTGCCGCCTTTATATTAATTTGTAGAGCCATTTTTTCTGACCGGTATTTTATAGCGTTTGAAAGCAAATTGTAAAAGATACTATAAAGATAGGCCCGGTTAGCCTGAATCGTAAGTTCCTTTTCTATATCCACGTTTACCTGGCCATTGCTTTGGAGTAAAGGCTCAGCTAAATCTACCAGAACCTGCTGGCACACCTCATAAACGGGTATACTTATTTTTTCTAATACGTTTTTTCGGTCCCGGATAGATAAAATCAGGTTTATATCTTTTAAAACTTCATCAAGGCGCAGTACACTTTCATTTAAATATGTCAATGATACATTAAATTCTTTTGATTGTTTATCTAATTGCAGCAGCATTCTAGAAAGTCCAACGGCATTAGCTACCGGCGACCGCAGATTATGGGAAATAATATAAGTAAACTGTTGCATATCCCGGTTTTGTTCGAAAAGGTCTTTGCTCATTTTTAACAGGTTGGCTTCCGCTTCTTTCCGGAAAGAAATATCTTTTTGCAAAGCAATATATTGCGTTAAATTGCCTGCCTGATCAAAAACCGGACTTATATCCATAGATATCCACAAGGCTTCGCCCGACTTTTTATAATTAATAAGCATGGAATTAAAAGGAACAGCTTCTTTAAGTTTTTCCCGTACCCGTTGTACTTCCTGCATATCTGTATCCGGCCCCTGCAGTAAGTCTCCTGGTTTTTTGCCGATTATGTCTGTAAGGGTATAACCGGTATTCCGGGTAAAACCTTTGTTTATCCACTCCACCCGGCCCGCCGCATCGGTAATAATAACACCATTGATGGTTTTGCTGGCTACCAGCGATAACTTTTCCAGCTCTGCTGCTACCTTTTTTCTTTCGGTTATATCATTTTGAATCGCAATAAATTTTATGACTTCGCCTCTCTCGTTCAGAATGGGCGTTACCTCTTTATGAATCCAGAATTGCTGGCCCGTCTTTTTATAGTTAAGAATTTCATCGGTAAAAGGCTTGCCTGTTTTTATTTTATTGCTGATTCTTTTAATCGTTGCCGGGTCGGTTTCCGGTCCTTGCAGGATAGTTCCTGGTTTTTTCCCTATTATGTCGGATAAAGTATAACCGGTTATATGGGTAAAACCTTCATTCACCCACTCGGTTAAACCCTGCGCATCGGTAATAACAACACCATTGGTAATTTTGCGGGCTACTAAAGATAATTTTTCCAGTTCTTCTTTTGAATTTACCTGCTGGGTAACATCCTGAAAGTAAACCGACAAACCTTCTTCGGATGGATATACCTTTATGTCGAACCAACTCTTGTAGGTATTTAAATAAGCTTCAAAATGAATGGTTTCTCCTGTTTCGATAGCTTGCTGGTACGGTTTGTAAAGCTGCTGGGTAATATCTGGCGGAAAAGAAGACCAAAGGTTTTTCCCTAACAACGCCTGCCGGTTTACCTGAAGTACCCGTTCACATTCGCCGTTTATAAAAGTGAAATTCCAGTTCTTGTCTAAGGTATAAAACGCATCGGTTATACTTTCTAAAATTGCATTAAGCTTTTGGGCCTGTTTTTCAATGGTTCTTTGGGCCTGGATTATTTTGGTAATATCTTTTATTACTGCGTGTACTCCTACTACTTTATGGCCTATTCTTAAAGGCACTTTTACTACGCTCAGTATTTTTTGCCCCAGCTCTTTTAAATTTACATCGGCCTTAAATTTTACTTCGCTACCGGCAAAAGCTTCTTCTAGTTTTTTCTTAAAAATTGGTACCACTTCCTGCGGCAAAAAATCATACAAGGGGCGATTTAATACTTCTTCTTTAGGTTTTTTTATAAAAGACAGGAAGGCAGGATTGGCATCCAGTATGACACCAGCTTCATCTTGGTAAAGCATTAAATCAGGATTATTCTGGAACAAGCTCCTAAATCGTTGCTCGCTCTGGGTTACTTGCAACTGGGCCCGCTTGCGCTGGGTTATGTCTTGGGAACTAACAAAGATGGCTTTAATTGCCGGGTTTTCTAGTTGGTTGCTGACTGTAATCTCCACCCAGCGCCACTGCCCATCCACCGTTTTAATTCGGATATCAGAAAGTTTTACCGGTTCCCGGGTTTGCTGAATCAGGATTAATGCTTGCTGGGCCTGAGCAACATCTTCGGAATGAATAAGATGGAGCGCATTAACGCCTATTAACTGGTCTGGTTCATATCCCAAAGTTTTTACAGAAGTTCCGGCAACGTAGAGGTAGTTTCCGTTTTCATCTAATAAAGCCATCATATCGGAGCCGTGCGCTAACAATAACTGCTGGAGTTCCTTTCTGTGGTGTATTTCTTTGGCGGCAGCGTTTTGCGCGGTGGCATCGCGCACGATACAAAAGAAGGATTTATCTTCGGCTGACCAAACCGCAGACCAGCTTAGCGATACTTCTTCTTTGCTCTTTTTAATACAACAGTTTTCGAAACTGGTATTCGTATTGCCGGTGCTTACGTATTTAAAGAATTCTACTGTCTTGCTGCGGTCTTTTGGATGAATAAAATCTTTGGTAAAACAACCTTTTAACTCCTCCGGATTATAACCTAATACTTGGCGGCAAGACGCACTTACTTGAATAAACCTACCCGCCGCATCAATGGTACAAATCATATCGAGCGAGTAGTTCATTACGTGGTTCAATATATTACTACTTTCCATTCAATTTTCCTTCCTTATAAACCATGCAACTAGCTAAAAGCCTCTAAATATCCTGGATAAATTTCTCAACTATTTATAATTATTCCTGTTAGTCCATTTATACGTTAGTCAAGATATTACGAATATAGTTATAATAGAGCCCCTTGCGATTAGATGCTACAAATAACAGAATTATTTTAAGAAAGAGCCAAGGAAACAAGTATTTATATAGTTATCGTTTATAAAATATTAAATTTTATTTTCGTTAGTAAGGTTAGAAATGTGCTATTATGATAATAATTTATAGTTTACTTATTTAATTCATGGGAAAGGCATAATTGTAAGCTACACCTAGAGAAGGTGCCAGGACGAATGCTTTTAATTCGGGGTTCGAGTTTAGTAGGCGTTTTCGAGTCTTATAATTTAGCTGAAGAAGTGACTGACCGCATGTACGTAAAAGACGAGTTTTTTATTCAATATTGCCAGGGCAGTACCGTAACACGTAACTAGTAAATAAAAGCTACCTTTTCTCAGTTCCTGCTTTTTGGTTCGTTGCTTTTAATTCAGCAACATATCTTATATTTATTCTGCTTTCAAGACTCACTTTAGCCCGCCAACGAGTTTTAGGAATATTTTCCTGGATATGTTTATTCCTGTCAGGCTAACTGGGTAATTTTAACGAGTTACCTTTCTTTACTTTAAAATACAAGCGTCAGGTGAGATTACTTTATCTCCTCAATATTTCCCCGGAGTTCTTGTGCTAGCCCTGTAAGATTTAAGGTAGGCAAGGTAATAGTAATCAAACCCGATTGAGCAGTTAAAGACGCGATATAGGAACGAATGTATGGGTATATAATAGCGGGAGCATTAGTAATAAAGAAGCTTGATTTATAGGCTTCTATATCAGCATCTTCATCAAACTCAAAGGTAGAGAAGGTTAAAATGGAAATAGCAATTTTATTATCTTTATCCTTTACTTCTACTCCAAGTTCAAGTTGAAATTGATTAAATAACTTAAAGACTAATCCCCTAGGTTTAAAACTAATAGCTAAGTCATATTCTCCTTGTTCCTGGAAAATGATATGGCTTTCTTTAACAATAAATTTTGAGAACCGAAAGGAAGCAGTTGGTTGAGAACTCATGCAGCAATTGCTAAATTTTGTTCGGAACCAGATAAATTAAAATTAGAAGAATTTCCTAGACTGAAGTACACATTAGAATTCACTTCGGACACAACCGGGCGTTGAGAATTTATTTGAATAAATTCCTCCATGCTTGGCCCTTCAAATCCTAATGCTTCAATTTCAGCCCACTCTCTATCTAAATCTTCCTGAGAAGTTTTAGCTAATAGTTCTTTAAGTTTTTGGGCCATACTCTTTTCCATAAAATGTATAAAGAATTAATCTTCAGGATATACTACTTTGAAGGGTGGCAAAATTACACCTTTTGCTTCAATAACGCAAATTTGTACGCGTGGGTTAACAACTAAGTGTTCTCTTCGGGTGCCGCCATAAGAAACTTTTAAAGCTTGATTTGTTATTTCACCACTTCTGATTGATTTATAATTGAATATTCCTTTTCTTTTTAGGTACTCAATTACTTTTCCAACACTAATATCTTTTCCAGTAAATAAAGGTGATGCTACTAAAACCTCGTATACTTCTTTCAATTGTTGCAAATGAAGCATATTCCCCTGTAAATCGAAGCATAAATTATCAATAATAATAGCACAACTGCCAATCAGATACTTCCGTCCAAAGCGTTTATGCGATACCTCACCCCAAACATGTGCCCACTCAATGTTAGTATCCCAGAAATAAAAACCATTACCTAACCAAACATTTTTGCGATAGCAGGCAAATGGCCCATCCATCTCAACCTCATCAATATTATCCCGGTCTTCTAACGTTTGGTAACCCGTTACAATCATGCTTGCTGAAACTGATTTTTTAAATGATTAAAGCTGGTATTTAAATTTACTTCGGTATGCGGGATTAATATATAATACCAGGGTTTTCCTCCATTTGCCTTTGTGAAATTAGTGGCATGTTTACAATATTGGAGAGCCGCTTTCTTTTTATCCTGAACTTCGGCTGAACTTACCTGTTCGGCCGCTTTGGTTTCTATTAGATATATGGCATCTTCTGTTTCTACCACAAAGTCAGGCTGGTACCGGCTGGAGTTATTGGCCCAGTAAATCCGGAACTGGTTGGGAGCCGGACGCATCCATTTTAGCACCGCCTTTTCATGCTCTAAGATATAAGCAAAATCCTTTTCGGTTTTGGAATCGAATTTATATTCAACATGGCAGGCTTTTTCGAAACCCCGGCATACGTATTTGGGAATAGCGCTGGCTGGTTGAATTTGGTCGCGATAGTCGCGGGTGCCGGCGTTAGCCAAAGTAGAGAAATTCCAGTTTTCGATTTTTACAAAGGGCAAAACTTTTGGTTCTAAGTAAGTAGGTTCGCTCATTCTAAAATGCTCCCGCATTTGCTCGTACATTTTAGTGCTAATCGGCTTTTTAAAATCAGATACTAATTCAGCCAACTTTTTAGGGTCGGTAATGGTAGTTTCCAATGCCGCAACAGCCTGTTGCGCTAACTTAAATAATAAATCGGAGGTGCTGTCGTAATCTATTTCGGGGAAATTAATTAATTCGGAGACCAAGGTCCTCACCGGGTTGCCGTACTTTATGCCGGTATGTAATTTGATGGAATCTACTTGTTGGTCTTTTAGGCCTACCCGGAAGATTTCTTTTTCTAACAACTCATAATTAAAAGAGGCGGTATTTAAATCAAAATCTTCAAACCAGGCGCTTACTTCATCCTGCACCAAGTCCATGCGCGGGATTTCAATGATATTGTTTTTGTATTCAACTAATAACTTTTCGTAAACAGCTTCGGCTTCTTCTATAATATTGGCAGCAAAAACATTAAGCTGCCCTTTATTTAACTCCTGTTTAACTTTTTCAATTACCAAGGCTTTAACTTCGGGCTTGGCTAAATCGTCTACTTTCTTTACGCCTTCAGCCGCATTGAAAGAAGGCAATACCTGGATAATGGCCTTTTTAGCATCAAGGGTATTTTGGGCTTTTTGTTTTTGCGCCGGTTGGGTAATCTTCTCAATTTCCTGTTGCTCCGCTTTAAAGTTTTCTTCTGTTTTAGGTAAAGAGCTTACTACAACGGTTTTTGCTTTTAACTCCGCCTCATCTATTTGAATAAATTTTATTTTATTTAAAATGGAATTGGTATCCTGAGCAGCCGTAATTACTTTTTCGAAGTTTTCGTGTGCCACTACGGTTAGCTTATCTACTTTATCTACACCGGTGCGTTCGCCGTTATAGGGCAAGCGCAGGCCGCGGCCCAGGGTTTGTTCAATTAAAACCGAAGCATTAGCTGCCCGGAGTGGAACAATGGTGTAAAGATTGGTAACATCCCAACCTTCTTTCAGCATGTTTACGTGAATAACAATTTCAATTTCATTGCTGGTTTGCTCTAAGGTCAGGAATTGCTTTTCAATCTGGTCTTCGCTTTTGGTAGACGAATCTATTTGCAAAACTTTGCCTTTGTATTGCCCTTCGTAGAATTGGTCGGAATTTATATAATCGTAAACTTCACGGGCGTGGGCGATATCTTTACAGACTACCAGCACAAATGGCTTTACTAATTTAGCGCCGGCGTTGCGGGCATATATTTCCAGTTCGTTGCGGGTATCTTCGTGAATGCTGATGGCATCTTCCAGTTTTATCAGTTCGATTTCTTTATCGGATAAACCGGCCGGTTTAAAATCTTTACGGGTAGCTATGGCCGGGCTTTTTACATATTTGCCGTCGGCTAAGGCTTGGGCCAAAGAGTATTCGTACACCACGTTTTTAAAGGCATTGCCTTTTTCATCTATCGGGGTGGCAGTTAGTTCCAGGCCTAAAATTGGTTTTAATTCGTTTATAGCTTTCTTACTGGCATCGGCGTGGTAACGGTGTGCTTCGTCCATTAGAATTACCAAATCGGTTAAGTTGGATAAATAATTCCAGTACGATTGGCCCAAGTATTCGGAAAGGCGCTTGATGCGCGGCGCTAAAACCTGACCATCTTTTTTAGTCGTTTTATTATCGGAATTAAATTTGGCAATGTTAAAAATATTGATGCGGATTTCGGCATCGGAAAACAAGTTGCTGGTTTGATTATAATTATCGCCGGTAATAACTACGGGGCGATTGTGTACAAACTCGGCAATGCCGCTGAAAACATATTTTTGGTAGCTGGGGTTGCCAAAATCCTCAATAAGCTTGTCGTAAATAGTAAGGTTAGGTGCCAGAATAAAAAAGTTGCGAATGCCTTTTTGCAAATACAGGTAAGCGATAAAAGCGCCCATTAATCGGGTTTTGCCTACGCCGGTAGCAATGGAAAAACAGATAGACGGAAACTCCCGCTCAAAATCGGTACAGGTGGGGAATAAACTTTGTACCTTTTCTAATTCAGTTATTAAATCTACTTCTTTTTTGAGTTCCAGCTTTTCGGCTAAGGTTACAAGTATATCCAGCGCTTCCTGTAAAGGTTGCCGGAGCGACAAGCGTTGTTTTATATTGGTGGCTTTTGCATTCATGGTGTTCCGGCGGTTATTCGAAAAGGTCTATTTGCGCTTTCTTTTGTTTGGCAGCAGGCTGGGATACTTCCGGCAAGGCATTCGTTATAAATTCGGTCGCCGGATTTCCTGCCTCTTCGGAAGTGGGTACATTAATAATATTTAAAGAATAATCGTCTTTGCCGAACTCACAACGCCCCAGCAACATGTGCGGAATTTTTTTAATGGTGATATTTAAATATTTATGTTCGCAAGCGGCCTGAAAAGATTTGCAGCAGATAAGTAAATTCTGGCCGGGCTGCATTTCTTCGTGTATTTTATCTAAGGCCTCCACGGTAATAAACTGGGTGGTAGTATAAATAAAATCTTTCTCCGAAGAACGGCCCTGCTGCCAGTAAATAATTTCGTCGGGTTGGTACCGGAAACCTTCTTGTTTGGCCATAGCCGCCGCCAGCATATCGGGATTATATTTTTCATCGATAACCCAATTGCCATAGCGGTCTTTCTGCAATAAACTAGGTGCTAACGTATAAAATTTGAAACCGCCGCCACCTTGCCAATCTACTAATTTACTAATGCCACCTTGGTCTGTCCCATCCACAACCTGTTTTAACCTAGGAAAACAATGGGTATATGCTTGATTTCCCAATTCTACGCCTATCCATTTACGCTCCATTTTATTTGCCACAGCAGCAGTAGTGCCAGAGCCAAGAAAAGAATCTAAAACCCAATCACCCTTTGAAGTCGTTAATTCTAAACACCTTTGTATTAATTTCTCAGGTTTCTTTCCTTTTGGAAAGTTAACATTCCCTTCTTTTGCTAAAGCTTCAATTGAAATATCATTCCAAATATCAGTAATCAATTCTCCCGGTAAATTTAACCCATCAATTACTTTTAATCTTTCATTATAATATATCACTCGTTCACCTCCAATGAACATGTAATCCATATCATCATCTGGATGTCTAATAATTTTGTCTTTATTTTGTTTAGATAAAGCAACTGTATTTTTGCGCTTTAAAAAAGCACCACCTGAAACCGAAGCAGTACGAAATACCTTATTAGAATTATCAATAGCAAATAAGGCAATCTCTCTATCAAAATCTTCGCCCAAACTCTTTTTTGCTTCTCTAGAAGATTTGTAACCAATTTCTTTGGCAACAACCTCATTTATATTTTCCCATTCCCATTTCTCTTCAGGTTGAGTTTTATCTTTAAAAACAAACTTATAAGCTGGGTCATAACTTTTCTCAATAAATAAAGCTTTCCAGTTTAAGGTAAAATGCTGTTTATCTTTTGTATAGAGAAATATATGATTCGCTTGTTTAAATATATTTCCCGCAGTGCTTTTAAAACCAAAGGGTTTATTTGTAGTATTAATAATTTGATTTAAGTAATTATCTCTTCCAAAAATTTCGTCTAAGATTAATTTGCAATAAGCAGATTCATTATCATCTAAATGTACAAAGAGTGCACCGTCTCTTCTAAGTAACTTATGCAAAATTTTAAATCTCTTATACATTAAATCAAGCCATAAGCTATGCTCAATTCCATCATCATAATGCTCAAAAGCTGCACCCGTATTAAAGGGAGGGTCAATATAAATACATTTTATTTTTCCAGTAAAATCTTGTTCTAATGCTTTTAATGCAAGCAAATTATCGCCATGAATCAGGATATTTTCAGCATTAGGGTCGCCGTAAGAATATTCGGGTTGTTCTAATAAAATGCGAGGTTCTAACTTAGGCTCTTCGCCTTTGCCAATCCAGGTAAGTTCTAATTTTTGGTGTTTTTGCATTCCCTTCGGTTCAGTCAGGTAGTTTGTAAATTGGTTATCGTAAATCCGGCAGGTTTTTAAAACCTGCCGGGTTTTGCAGTTATTTAAATTAAATCAATTTCCATTTAAAAGTAAAAAGCTCACTTTCGTCTATTTTTTGTTTTAGCCGGCTTTCAATATCGTTCAGCAATTCATCTTTCTGGTTTTCAATAGCGTCTTGCGTTTGGTAAAGGCTCATGCGCTTTTCATTCCGGCTTTTTTCAAGCTCTTTTATAACGCGTTGTTCCTTAATTTTTTGCGCCAGGTTTAACAGCTTTTTTGCTTCGGTTTTCCGAAATTTTATTTCTTTATCCAATTCCTTCAATTCCATTTCCAGACTGTTTTTCATATCGTCGGCCCATTTATCCAGTTTGCCGTATTCCTCATCAAAAAAAGTATTGTTGCGTTCTTCGTTTTCCTGCAAAACAATGGCTTTTTGACTTTTTAACTCTTGCAATATAAGGGTGCTTACTTCTTGAGGCTTTGGTAAAACTTGGTTGGCTGTTTCGGTAGCAAAAACCGAAAAAAACTTATGGCATAAATCGGCATCCAGAATATTGCCGTCATTGGTGGCACCGGCAATCAGTAAATAATCTTCCTGGTCAAAAGAAGTAATGGTTAAACAATTTACCTGCATCCAACCGGATTTGCCAATAAAATCTTCCAGAACAGTTATTTTATCAGGAGTATCGGTATAATTAAAGAGAAGTTCTTTTTCCGGCAAAAATTGGTTTTTACAAGCCTCAATAATCCGTTGCGCTAACGGATGGCCTACGCGGTAAATATTGGTATCAATAGCAACAGCTATTTCAGATTTTTTTTGATTACCTCCGGCTTTTAACAAGCGGTAAGGGCCAGGATGTATTTTTTCTCCGGAAAATGGATTTTGGTTTAAATAAAAAGAATCGTCCGAATGGTTAAATTTAGCTACATTTTGCAGAAAGAACTTGGTAATATTCCAGAGCCATTCTTCGTAACGGCCTAAATATTCCTTGCCTTTCTCCATGCTTATCCGGAGCTTATCTTTTACCTCCACATCAAAGTTGTCGAGGAGTTGTTGCCGGGTTACTTCCAGCCGTTCTGTTATTTGAGATTCTAATTCTTTCTGGAGGTTATCAAATGCTTCTTTTATTTCTTCCGGTTTGCGATAATCTTGGTAAATGCGGGCAATGCGTTTTTCAAAATCAATACCGCTTTCAATGCTTCCCAGCACTTCGTCACTAGCCCCAAAAACCCCGTTAAATAATCTAAATTTCTGGTCTAGTAAATCATAAACCCGTTTATCGGCTTCATTAGCTTGGTTTAAGAAATTTACTACCACTACATCAAACTTTTGCCCGTAGCGGTGGCACCGGCCTATGCGCTGTTCAATGCGTTGCGGGTTCCAGGGTAAATCATAATTTACAATTAAAGAACAAAACTGAAGATTAATACCTTCGGCAGCAGCTTCGGTGGCAATCATAATAGTTGCCTCTTCCTTGAAATAATCAACCAATGCTGCCCGCATATCAGCCGTTTTAGAGCCACTTACCCGGTCGGTATTTTGGTGCCTTTCTAGCCAGTTGTTGTATATTTCTTTTGATTTAGCATCATTGTTGGAGCCATTAAAAAGCACGATTTCGCCGGCAAAACCTTTCGCTTCTAAAATCCGCCGCAGGTAATCCTGGGTGCGCGTAGATTCGGTGAAGATTAAAGCCTTTTTAGGGGCACCCATTGCTTGAAGCTTCTCGAAGCCTTTTTCCAGAGCAGTAAAGAGAATATCGCCTTTGGAGTTCTTCTGAATAGACGAAGCTAGTTGCGCAAACTTTTCTAATTGCTCTTTCTCGGCAATTATCTGCGCAATTTCTTCCGGCGTTAATCTATTAATTTCAGTATCTGTTTCTTCTTCCTCTTCACTCCATTCTTCCTTTAGCTCTTCATATTCTTCAAAATTTTCGGCAATCAGGTTTTCCGTATTATCTTCTTGCTGGTCATTTAATAAAATATTTAATTTATTGGCTAAAGCCTGCAACGTTCCGGAAATGGCATAAGAAGAAGAAGCTAAAAGCTTGCGGAGAATCAGGGTCATAAGTTGCCGCTGACTGGCCGGAAGCGCGTAAGACCTTGTTTCGGTTTGGCTTAAATAATCGGATACTAAATTATAAAGTTGCTGTTCATCTTTATAAGGGTAAAAAGATTCTACAATGGCAATTCGGTTGGTGTAGTTTATATATTCTAAAACATCCCGCCGCAAAGTCCTTTTACAAACCGGCTGTAATCGGGTTTTTAAATCATCAAAATTCTCGTCGTCTACTAACCGTGAAAACTGGCTTTTGAAACTTTTTAAGTCGCCAAAAATATGGTCGTCTATAATGCTAACTAAACCATAAAGTTCTAGAAGCGAATTTTGTAAGGGAGTTGCGGTTAATAAAACTTTTAACTTTCCGTCTAACGCATATTTTATAGCTTTACCTATTTTATTGGAGGATTTATAGACATTGCGTAATCGATGCGCTTCATCAATAATCACCAAGTCCCAATCGATATGCTTAATATAAATATCTTTTGCCCTGGCAAATTGGTAAGAGCAGATTACAATTCCCTTTTGGTCGAAAGGAGATAAGTTACCATCCTTTATTATATCATTAAAGCTTTTGGATTCTAGAATGATGGAAGGAAGAAAGAATTTATCGGCTAGTTCCTGACTCCATTGTTTTCGCAAGTTGGCTGGTGCAATAATTAAAAGTTTCCTTTTCCGCTCGGCCCACTTTTGCGATAATATAATGCCAGCTTCAATAGTCTTTCCTAAACCAACCTCATCTGCTAAAATTGCTCCCTTCGATAAAGGTGAATTAAATGCAAATAAAGCAGCATCAACCTGGTGCGGGTTTAAATCTACTTGAGCATCCTGAAGGGAAGCGGTTAATTTACCAATATCATTGGCGGGTAGTCTTCTGGTAAGTTGGTGGGCAAAATATTTAGCGTGGTAAGCAGTAAAGTTCATCTTTTGCAGTTAATACATCAGAATCTAAAGTAAGTAAAATTTTGATTAAGTATTTAGTTTGTGGTTGGACTTTTCATGCCTGATATTTCACTGAAAGTATTTTTCAACTATATTATCCTCTCCTTATTATAATACTATGAAGGTGTTTAGTAAAGCTTAGCTGATTTTACGAATAAATTGGACGGTAAAAGCTAAGAAGTGGAAGGCAAGCCAATGTTGGGCTGAGGTTTCGAAGCGAATGAGTAAGTTGCAAATAGTTTGGCTGCCGTCTACCTGCACACTCTGGTAGATCCAGCAGCTTACGATGTTCTCGCAGCAACTCCACCCATACCTTTCTGAAGCTGCCATCTTGGGCCCATTTTCTAAAATGATAATACACCCCCTGCCAACTCAGAGGGTAATCTGCAAAGAGTGCTTTAGTGGGCAACTGCCGCCATTGACAACCTGCTTTTAACTTGTACAAGATAGCGGCTATTATCTTAGACTTTGATACTTTATACTTGCCTTCTCTTTTTCCGCTGCTTAAATAAGAAACTATATACCGCTTTATGCTATTTTCGTTTATTAGAACTTCCATTAGGACTACTTTGGGTTTTCGGGTCTTCGCAAACACTTTTACCTGCGGCTTCCACCAAATGCTATTTATTTTTCTTCTAAGCCTTTAGCATAAGCTACCGCAAACCGGATATCGGTGTAAGAGAACTCATCGCCCAGTAGTTGCTTTATCGGCGAGAGCTGGTCGGTATCGATGGTGCGGGCCACGGTGAGGATTTGCTCCAGCTTAACGGGATCCAGAAAGGTAGCGATGGGAATATCGCCGGACTGCACGTAGCGGGCCAAATGACTCTCGATGGTGGTGATGGCCAGGCCCCGTTGGGCGGCAATTTCCGCTATGGTTTTGCCGGCGCAGTATAAGTCGTAGCTTTCTTGCTGGGTTTGGCCTTTTTCTTTTTTGGCGGCTTTCTCTTGGGGCTCAGCCGCGGCGTTTTCCCGGTTCCGGGTGCGGCCCGCGCGGGTCGGAGGTGTTAGCTGCTGGCGTTCTTCGGCTTCTACCGGCGGTACGGCCTGCTTCGTGAGTTCTTTGCCTTCCCGGAAAGAAAGGAGCAGGGCGGTGGCTTTTTCGAGATGCTGCTGCAGCCGGAACAAATGCGATTCCAGTTCGGTGAGTTCGGCCTGGTATTGTTTCGTTTTTTTCTCCTGGGCTACTTTGCCGAACTGGGTTAATACGTTGCGGCTGAGTTCTTTTAAACGGGGCCGGAAATAGTCGGCGGCGGCCCGGATGCGCGCTTCTAACTGGTCTAGGTTCAGGGGCTGTTGCTCGATAAGCCCGGCCAGTTGCTGCCCGAATTTATCGGCTACTATTTTCTCTTTCCGGAAAGTCTCCGCCAATTCCTGCGCCCAGGGCAAATGCTTTTGCCGCGCCGATCGTTGCTCGTCTTTGCTGTAGTTGTTTAGGTGCTGGTGCAGGAGCCCGGCACAGGGGCCAAAATCGAAACACCGGCGCAACGAATTTTTCAGAAATACCTGGGCTTCCGTTTCCAAAATTTTATCCAGCGATTCCTGCCCGGTGCGGCCGGCAAAGCCCGTAATGGCCTCGTCCTGGTCGGGGAGTACGGTAGGCACCGGCGAGGTAAGTACCAGTCCGTCTAAAGATACCAGCCGCGAAAGGGCCACGTACACCTGGCCGGGCGCAAAGGCGCCGCCCAGATCCAGCACGGCTTTTTGGAAGGTAAGCCCCTGGCTTTTGTGTATGGTAATGGCCCAGGCCAGCCGCACCGGGAACTGCTTAAACGTGCCCAGTACGTCTTCCTCTACCTCGTTGGTGGTTTCATTAAAGCGGTACCGGATGTTTTGCCACTCGTACTTTTCTACTTTTACTTTCGTTTTATCCTCCGGAAATTCCACCTGAAAACCAGTAGCGTTTATTTCAGCTACTTTGCCGATTTTGCCGTTAAAAAAGCGCTTTTCGCCGGAAGCATCGTTTTTGATAAACATGACCTGGGCGCCGGCTTTTAGCTCCAGCTTCGCCTCCAGCGGGTACAGGTGTTCCGGGTAGTCTTTGTTAATTTCGGCCTGAAAAAAATAAGACTGGCCCGGCAAAGTGCGCAAGGCTTCGCGGTTAACCGCATCGGCTTTGTGGTTGTGGGTGGTGAGCTGAATGTACGGGTCGTCGGGCGTAGGCCGGAAACCAGGGCGGTAATGGCGATTGAGCAGTTCTGCGTCCTGGGGAAGCAGCCGGTTGTGCCGCAGGTTATTCAGCAGCCGGATAAACGTATCGTCGGACTGCCGGTACACTTTGTCGAGCTCGATGTACAGCGGCTGGTGCGGGCCCTGCAAACACTGGGCGCTAAAGAAAAACGGACTTTTGTAGTAG
>Ga0210046_1000689_pt1 | contig 30656 bp, 24 predicted proteins | sample CryGeyCG2114_250_FD_185461 | JGI IMG/M metagenome (GOLD analysis project Ga0210046, IMG submission 185461) | Groundwater microbial communities from aquifer - Crystal Geyser CG18_big_fil_WC_8/21/14_2.50 (SPAdes) (version 2) | ecosystem: Environmental > Aquatic > Deep subsurface > Groundwater ...
TTATTTACCTGACGGAAGGAGAAACTCCGACACGGTCTCTTGGACCAAGGTTTTTTCCTCCTTTCCGTTAGTTAACCATTTCTTTTAACTTTGTAAATAACTTCTTTTATATAACATACAAGGTTTTCTGTTTATTAATTATTTACTTGGAGCCTCTTCAACTTCTTTAACAGTTTTGTATTTTTCTGGAATTTTACCAGCTTCGAGTTCGTCTGCAATTCTTTCAGCACCACCAATATATCTTAATATTTGCAGCATTGCTTTTGATGACACTGAAACCATTCTGTTATCTGAAGGATTGTATAAATAGTTACCAGGAATTGATTCAATATTTCCGTCAAAAGCGGCACCAATAACTTCTGCGTTTTTATTTATTACAGCGCTTCCAGAACTTCCACCCGTAATATCGTTTGTTGAAATAAAGTTAAATTGGGCGCTCATATCAAAACCCTCTTTAGGATTTAGCCAACGTTCTGGCAATGCCCAAGGATATTTTCCGCCGTTGGAATAATATCTATCATACAATCCATAAAAAGTTGTTTGAACTGGTGCAATTGTTCCGTTATAATCATAATTTTTCAATTGTCCATCGCTAATTCGTAAGGTAAAAGTAGCATCTGGAGGAATTGTAGTTCCATAAACTTCAAACAAAGCCCTACCTAATTCATTTTCCAAAACCTTCTCGGTTTCTTTTGCAACTTTTTGCTTTTCGCGCAACTCTGTTAATAAATTTTCTATTTGCAAAATAAAACTAATAAATGGATCATTACTATTTAGAATTGCATTTGCACCTTGTTTAGCAAGGGCTACAAAACCGTCCACAGTTGTAATACCAGAATTGTTTTTGATAAATTTAACAGCCGCAGCACCTTTATTTCCGCCATATAAATTTTGCATTAGTGGATGATTTATCCCAAGATTCAAAATCATAAAATCGGCTTGTAAACTTAGTTCCTTATCGGCTTCAATTACGTTGAAATCTTTTGGATAAATTGCTTGAATTGTGGAATCTAGTTTTGTTCCCTTGTATTCTTCGCTTCTCTCTTCCTCTGGTTTTTGCAGTTCGCGTGCAAAATCAATTAGTTCTTTAGCAATTAAAAAATAATCGGAACTGCTGCGTTTTGAAATTGTAAATGCCGCTAATTCGCCAGCATATTCTCTAAATTCATTATTAACAGTTTCAATTCCATCCCAAAGATGACCGTAAAGTTTGTTAAATTTTTCATCACCTTTAACAGCTTCTTGAAATTTCTTTTCAAAATCTGCTTTGCGAGCCATTGAGTATTGGTCAATTAAAAACTGATAACTATATTTGAAAACTTTTGCTCCATTTCCAACAAAAAGCATTTGATCTTCGTACCTTCGTGCGTTTGCAGTATCTTCTTTAATTAATTCACTATAATATTTTACTTTTCCATTAGTGAAAAAATTTAAATTACGATAAGTAAAATCACGCATAAATTCTAATTGCGACATAGTTTTAAGTCTAAAAGTTGAACCAGGATTACCAACTACAAAAATTGGTTCATTTTCTTCAGCCCCATTTTTGCTAAATTTAAAATAATGATCTGTTTTTAAAGGATTTCCTTCATCATCATAAACACGCATAAACGCAAAATCTGGATTATAGCGAGGATAAGTAAAGTTGTCAGGGTCACCACCATAAAGCCCCATCCTGCCTTCATTAACATAAACAGCTCTAACATCGTTATAACGTTTATACCCATAAAGAGAATATTTTCCGCCATGATAAAGCGAAGTAACTTTACAAATTAATCCTTTTTCGTCAGAATATTTTTTTTCTAATTCTTTTACTTTATTGCGTAATAGTTTTGCTTTTTCTGTTTCATTTTTACCCAAATCTACAGCTTCAAAAATTTCTTTTGTAACATTTTCTGTGAAAACTAATTGGTCAACAAATAATTTTGGAACTTTGCGTTCATCTTTAAGCGTTTGTGCATAAAAACCATTCTTTTGAAGGTCTTCGCCTTCTTTCTGATAGCTTTCCGTAATAAAATCAACGCAATGATGGTTAGTCATTATTAATCCATCTTCAGAAACAAAAGAAGACGAGCACCAATTTGCAAATTTAAGTGATGATTTTTGAACATCTTCTAACCATGCTGCATCTGGTTTAAAGGAATAAGTTTTATCAAAATATTCAATTGGAGCATCCTCAAAAGTCCACATTTTACCAGTATCAAATTGATATGATTTAACAGTATCTTGGTTAAAATTTGAATTTTGATTTACTATATCTTTTGAAGAAGAGCATCCAACAAAGAATAATAAAATTGAAGTAAATAATAATGATTTGAAAGTCTTCATTTAATATCCTAAAAATATGAAAAATAGGAAATAAAGATAATAAGGTGGGTTTAGATTAGCAATATTTTTCTAACAATGAATATATGTCTCAACGGAATTTATTTTACTCAGGCGCACTTCGTCGTCAATTGTGCCATCGCAACAAGTACATTTATGTGAGTAATATGTTGCAACCTCTTCACCATCTTCTATTCTAAGAAAATCGATTATTGATAAACAGCTTGCACACTCAATTGTATGATGTGTTTTTGGCTTTGAAAAACAATCTGGACAAAGGTGAATGCCATTGCCATGTTCAACTTCTTTGCTATTAATTAGAAATATTTTATTACATGCGGCATTACTACAATTCATAAATTTTAATTGGTTCTTGCTTTGAATTAGGTTTTTCAGTAATTGCTTTTTTTCCATAAACAAATTTATATTATTCTTATTTGGAATTCTATGTAAAAAAGAATCCGGATTATTAAATACATCATTTAAATTATTAGTCCCATTGGGATTTAAAACTATGCACTTAATTGCATATCGCTTTAGCTTCAAAAAATGTCACAATAAAAATCGGACATCAAAAGATAAATTTCAAACAAATGACAAAAATGAATAACCAAAACCCAAACTCATTATTTTTGAATGAATCATGCATAAAAAAGTTTGGATATTAGAAATTGAAATTTGGATATTATTTGATGTTGTGGTTTGTCACTTATTCTTTCAAAACAAATTTGATTCGTAACCAACAACTTTTGAATAACCTTCATTCTAAAAGTCGTTGGTTAATAATTTTAGGAAAGCTTTTCTTCAACAATTTCAGTAATTTCTTTTAACTCTCGCTCAGCTTTTAATTTTAGATTAGCGCAATCTTTTTTCATTTTGCTCTTGAACTCTTCGTCTTTAATTTCTTTTAGATTAATTAGCACATTGTAAATCCCTCCAATAACTCCAACAAAGGCAATTTGAGCACCAACTCCAACATCAGTAATAGAGTTCGGGTTTCCAAGCTCTGCAACCATTTTAGCAATTTCAATTGCCTTTTCGCTTTCCATGGCAGTGTGATACGGAACTACAACTGCTTCTTTTAATCCATCTTGCATTGCTTGAAAACGATTTGATTTTTCCATTTCAGTTTTTTGTGGTAATCTGCGGGCATCCATATATGAATTAAATGCGTTTGTATCGTCATCAATAGCCTTCATAAGCTTATTTTTAATTACTTGTGCTTTTTCTGCAGATGTATTTAGCAATCCATCAATACTTTCCGTTCCCCTTTTATTTGAAGTTAAATTACTAACCATAGAAGAAAGTGATGCCCCAAGTGCACCAGCAAGAGCAGCAATTGAGCCTCCCCCAGGTGCTGGTGATTCACGAGAAACTTCATCAATGAAATCATTTAACTTCATTTCAACTAATGCGTTTTCCAAATTGGAAGGCAACCCAAGAACACGTTCGTTAATGTTGAAATCGGAAACATCTGATAATCCAAGCGATTGCACAGCCGTTTTTAAAATGTCCTTTATTGGTATTCCCGCAGAACGCCCTTGTTTTGCTAAATAATATTTTCCAACTTCAAGTAATGCTGGGTAAGGAACCATTCCAACAATCTCAGAACCAGTAACAATTAAACCACGTTCTGTAGCCATTTTACGAGTAGCAGCTATTACGTGGTGCATTGATGTTACATTATAATCTGTAAGGTTTATGGATATTTGTGCTCTATCATATTTTGGGACCATCCAACCAATTGCTTTGCAGTGTGTAAATAGTCCTGGCTTTTTAACTGATTCCCCTTCCATTTTTTTTATATTAACACCATTTAGTAAAAGCAAATCCTTCAAGGAATAATCGTGCTTAGAATTACAATGTTCCTCAATTTGTTCAAATGAAGCAGCAACAAAATCACAACTTCCACAAGGGAAATGATTTTCTTGATATTTTACCACTTCACTTCCCATATAATAAAAGGGTCTTGTGTTTCCTTTACGCACTGAGCGACCTTTCTCACGTAGTTCAAAAGCTATATCAGTTGCGTGTAAAACTTCTCGAGTGTTAAGGTTAATATTGTAGGCAATTAAAAACTCGCGAACACCAATTACAGTAGCACCACTTCGTGGGTTAAATTTAAAAGGGCCGTAATCTGGCTGCCATTCGGGATTTTTAAATTTCTCTGGAAGTGCTTCATATTCACCCGCTCTAATAACTGCAAGATTTTTGCGATTCGGTTTTTGAGCTGATTTTTCGTAAAGGTAAATTGGTATTCCCAATTCTTTTCCAACACGCTCGGCAACTTCTTTGGAAAGCTGAATTGTTTCTTCTATTGAAATTCCGCTGACTGGAACAAATGGACAAACATCTGTTGCTCCCATGCGAGAATGCGAGCCTTTGTGTTTTGTCATATCAATTAATTCAGATGCTTTTTTAATTGCTTGAAATGCAGCTTCTTTTACACTTTTGGGAGAGCCAATAAATGTAACAACAGTTCTGTTCATATCGAAACCTGGATCAACATCAAGTAATTTTATTCCATCTACTTTTTCAATTTCATCGGTAATTAATTTAATTGTTTCTTGATCTCTTCCCTCTGAAAAATTTGGAACACATTCAATTAACTGTTCATGCATATCTTCCTCAAATATTATTATTTTATTTTTATGTTAAAATTTAGGTGAATTTAATCTGTTATTCAAGGAACTATAAGAGAATCCGTTGAATTAGAATATTGTTTTAGTAATTCAACTCAAAAAGCATTTTCAATATGATTTATTTTAGGAGCTTCATTCCCTCGCAATAATATTCCCACAACATCAAATCGACAGTTGATATCTAGAATCTTTTTCTCCATTAAGTAACCTTCAGCTATTTTTCTTATTTGTTTTTGCTTACTTTTTGTAACTCCTTGTATTGGGTCGCCAAACTCGAGATTTTTTCGTGTCTTAACTTCTACAAAAACTAAAGTTTCGCCATCCATTGCAATTATATCAATTTCACCATGACCAAAATGGTAATTACGCTCAATAATTGTAAAACCATTTTCAATCAGTATATCGCAAGCATAATTTTCTCCCTTATCTCCAGTATTTTGTTTAAAATGTGGCATAACTTTGCTCGTTCCTCTTTAGGTTACAAAATATTTTTCAAAAAACTATTTCTGTGAAACTCTGTTTTCCCAAATTTTTTTATAGCTTCAATATGTTCTTTTGTTCCATAGCCCTTGTTTTTATTCCACAAATATTCTGGATACTTTTTGCTTTCATTTTGCATAATTCTATCGCGTGTTACTTTAGCCAAAATGGAAGCTGCAGCAATGGAAAAAGATTTTGAGTCACCTTTTACAATTGTTTTTGTTTGTATTTTGGAATTGAAAGACTTATTTCCGTCTATTAAAATTAAATTTGGCTCTGTTTTTAAATTAAATACAGCTAATTGCATAGCTTTTAATGCGGCTTGCAAAATGTTTATTTCATCAATTTCAGTTTGGTAAACAATTCCAATTCCATAACTTTTGCATTTTTTAATAATTTCGCCATAAAGTTCTTCCCGCAATTTTTCGCTTAATTTTTTAGAATCATTTACTTTTGGAATTTTTGTTGGTTCATCAAATATAACTGCAGCGGCAACAACTGGACCAGCAAGCGGACCGCGTCCTGCCTCATCAACTCCAGCAATATATTTAATTGATTTACTTAAAAATGATTTGTCAAATTCTTTTAATTCCATTATAATTTTGTTCCAATTAAAATTGCAATAATGCCAAAAATCATTCCAATTTTTAACAATTTACTCATTTTGCTAATTGTGGCTTGGGAAGTATTTCTATTTAGAGTTCTAATTACATAAACTAAAATTCCGTTAACGAAAATGGAGACAAAAATAAAGTAATATAAGTTATAAATTTTTAATAAAAAGGGAACGGTTGTGGAAATTATTAGGACAATTCCAGTAATTGAAATTAATTTAACTGTTGCTCTAACTCCGTATTTTATTGGATATGTTTTAATATTTGCCGCTTTATCGCCTTTTATGTCTTCAATATCTTTAACAAGTTCGCGCATTAGGCTAATCAAAAACGCAAAAACCGCTGGAATAATTCCACAATAAACATTGCTTACAACAACACTTCCAAAAAGAAAAGCCATTCCAGTAAAAAATGCGACTACAAGATTACCAACAAAAGCTATTTTTTTAAACAAGTATGAATACAAGAACATCATCAAAGAAGTAATAACCACTATAATAAAAGCGTCAATATTTAAGTTGAAAAATGCCATAACTATTGCAAAATATGTAACAACCACATAGCTGTTTAGTACAAATAGTGGAGTTGTTTTTCCACTTGGTAAAGCTCTTTGTGGACGATTTGTTTTGTCAATTTCAACATCAAAATAATCATTAATAATATTTCCACCAGCGTTTACAAGTAGCCCAGTAAATCCTGCAACAAGAATAATTTTGTAATCAAATAATTCGCCACATATTAAACCAGCAATAACAATTGTAAAAAAAGTGATTAAACAATTAAGTGGTCTAATTATCGAGAAAAACACCTTCACATGTTTCAAATTTTTTGCCTGTTAGAATTTTAAAATTTGTATACTAAAATAATTAAAACTCACCAATCAAACCAAAATGAATTTTTCCTTTACTAAATGAATCTCCTTCAGCAATAGCGTAACTAACTGCAAGCATTCCAAGTGCTGTTTCAAATGTAATTCCAAAACCGTAACCCATTTTGGTAGCCGAAAATTCAGTTAAATTTATATTTGGAATTGCAATCCGCTTATAATATGCAATATCAGCAAACAGAAATGTGTAAGAGTGTCTTCCGAGTAAATATCTATATTCAACATTTGTCCAAAGCAGACTGCTTCCAGTAAATTGGTCTTCTTGATATCCGCGTAAAGTATTGTTACCACCAATTCTGTACATATCACTAATTTCAATATCATCTCCACGAAGCTCGCGTAAGTGTAGACTAACAAACGGGATATGTCTTATGAAAAAACTTTTGAATAAGAATAAATCCAACTCAACTTTAAACTGGTTTGGATTTTTGTTAGTGCTTTTAGTTATAAATATATCTGGTCCAATTATTTTTTTTGCACTGTGTTTATAAGCATTTAAGAGATAAAAGCCCTTTGTAGGAACGAAAATATCATCACGTGAATCGTACTTAAAATTAACTCCACTATTAGTTGAAATGGAATTAAACACTGTAAATCCTCTTTCCTCTGGATTTGTTGGAATTGTATATTCCTGTGAAAAAGTGAGAGCGGATGAAAAGGATTCTGTTGCAAGAAATTCAAAATTGGCATTCAATATTCTTTGAATGTATGTTGTATCTTGCTGGCGCTGGAACAACATTAATCCAACATTTATTGGCAAATTAAGAATCCAAGGTTCTAAATACTTTACTTCAAGTTCTTGCGAATTTCTATCCAACTTACTCCACTTAAAAGATAAAGCTCGCCCGGTTCCAAAAAGATTACGAAGGTTTATGTTTGCTAATCCTGTAAAATAGCCGTTATCCTTTTCATTTGTTGCAGGAATATAGCCAAGAACACCATCAAAACTATTTGTGCTTTTTTCCACTACGTCAATTTGCAGCACACCTTTGTTTTGGGAATTTAAAAAATATTTTGGAGTTTGCACCTGTTCAAAGAATCGAAGTCTATTTAACTTGTTTGGAATTTCATCTATTTTTTCTTGGGAATAATTTTCCCCTTTATTCATTCTAAGTTCACGAATAATGACAAAATTTTCTGTTTTAAAATTACCTCGTATAATTATTGTATCAATTGTACTAATTTCATTTTTTGAAAATTTTAAGTAAGCATCAACATAATTTTCTTCATTTGTAGAATCGAAAAAGAAAAAAAGTGATTCTATATTTATTGAAGCAAATGGAAATCCATTATTTTCAAACTCCTTCAATAAATCTGAAAAAGTGGCTTCTAATTCACTGATTATAAATGGTTTGTTAAATAGCAATTCAAATTTTTCGTCAACTGTTTGTTGGTCAACTGAATCAAGATTTTGTATAAAAATGGAATTAACAAAAGTTGGGTTTCCTTCGTTAAGGAAAATGTTAATCTCCACTTTTTGAGTATCGGCAGATATTAGTGATAAAACGCTGTCTATTTGAAAATTGTAATAACCATTCCGTTTTAAATTAATTGAAATTCTTTGATTAATTGTATCCTTAATAGTGTCAAAATATTTTTTATTGTTAAGATTAATCCAGTTAATATAATCACTTTGTAAAAAATCAGAATTGCCATTAATTTTAACATTATCAATTGTTTGAGCAATTGCCGAAATTGAAAGGAAGAATAGAAGTAGTAGAAAATATAATTTAACTATGAGTAGGTGAATCATTAATTAACTTCACTTTTTTGCCAATTGGTGTAACTTTAATTGAATCAACAATGTTTTCAATATCTTCAAGTTTTGCATTGCAAACATCCCAACGCGCAGCATTAACGCTGCCAAGTGCAGAAGCCACCTTCACAAACTGATCGAAGACTAGCGACTTTTCTAATCCATAAGTAATTCCCGCAATAAAAGCATCGCCACTGCCTGTTGAATCAATTTCATCTATTTTGGGAGACTGAATTTTATAAACAAAATCAAACTTTGAAGCATACGTTGGTTTGGCTCCATTTGTTATAAATGCTAATTTAATACCCTTTTCGTAGAGTTCTTTTAGAAATTTTACCTTTTTAATCTCACTACTTAAATTAATTTGTAATGACTTTTCAAGCTCGTCAACATTATTATGAAGAACCGAGGGGCCCGCATTTATACAATCTTGAAGATGATTACCATATGTATCAAGTATTGATATTTTATCAAGCTCTTTTGCAAGTTCTATTCCATAAGTAATAATAGAAGCGGCTTTTTTATTTGGAACGCTTCCTGAAAAAACCACAATTCCACAATTTTGAATCATTTTAATAAGTTTAGTTTTAAACTCATTTATTTCATTTTCAGTAAGTTCGCTTGATGGTTCGAAAAGTGAGGTTATTCTTTTTTGCGTTTTTTCAATTGCTATTGTTGCTGCACGAGTTTCACACTTTGATGGTATTGAGGCAAAATCCACATTTTCATCAATCAATATTTTGCGTAGCATTTTGCCATTATTTCCACCAAGAAAAATTAAAGCAACATTTTTTATGGAAAGATAATCTAACTGTCGGCTAACATTTAACCCTTTTCCACCTGCTTTATACTCTTGCTTAATACCGCGACAAACTTTGCCCCAATTAATATTTTCGAATTCAATTCTATTTTCTAATAACGGGTTTAGTGTAACTGTTAAAACCATAATTTTACTTTTAATTAATAATTTATTGTCTGTATCTGTACCAATCACCAAAATTTCTATCAAGCAATCTATAATCACCAAATCCTGTTTCGTCTAAAAATGTGAAACTACGATTAATATTATAATAATGCCATATTTCGTATGGTCGCGAGTTATATTCAAACGGATGACGATCAACATTATCGGGTGGTCCGAGAACAATATATATCATTCCCATATCCGTTTTCCAGCCATCAAAATAATGTTTGAAATTTTTGTTAGCATAGGCAACTCTTCTAAAATATTCCCTCATAACCTTATTCTCCCTTGTTGAAGGTACAGGGTCTTTCTTTTTCCAAAATTCTTTGAACTTAATTAATTTTTCGTCACTATTTTTTATCTCAAGAATTTCATCAATTTCTTCGCTTGTAGCAATATATGACATTTGTTTAATAGCTTCATCCAAGTCAACTATTCCAGCTGGAAAACCAGAAATTTTTGAAATAAATGGTTTTGAAACTCCAGTAATTGTCTCGCCTTTCTCATTTAACACAGCAATTGTAAAGTTTTTTTTACCGAGAGAAATTTGAGAATTATCTAATTTCTTTTTTACTTGTGTTGCACCAGAATCAACAAACATAATTTCTTTTTTCCGCAAAACCACATTATCGTTTTCGTTCTTAATTGAATAATCCACTGTAATTTCTTGCGATTTATCAGAATATATTTCATAGTAGAATGAAAGCGAGGAGTCGGAAGTGTTTATTGTGTTTGAAATATTTAAAATTATTTGGCTATCTATTTCGGATGCAATAAAAAGCAAGTCACTTAATTGCAGTGGCTTTACAAATTCTCTAACTATCAATTTGCCTTCAACTTTATAATCCTTATCTGAGTCTTTGTCTAAAAGAGTGCAATTCAGTATATAATTATTAGGGAAAAGATGGAATGACTTAAATCCAAATTTAAAATTTCTCTCCGAAGTTGTTTCCTTAAAATCATTTGCAAATATTTTATCGTTCCAAGTTTTTTCAACAATTATGTTTGCCTTTTTTTCATCATAAATAGTAATTGCAACTTGATATTTTGCTCTAAATTTATTTTCAAATTTTACGAACTGTAAATTCCCATAAGGAATTTGGAAATATATTTCTACGCGAGTTTTACCTTCAACATCCCCTTTATAATTTGCAGCATCCAAATAAAAGCCTGGAAATTCACCAGGAGGAATAACGCCACGAGAATATTCCACTTGAGCAAAAAGAGGAAAAGTTAAAAACAAAGTTAAAAGTAATAATTTCATAATTAGCCTTAACATCATTATTTATTATGTAATTTAGCAAATAAATCATAATCGTTGCAGTCAATAATTTCTACCTTGTAAATCTTTCCAATTTCAATGTGTTTGTTTTTTTCGATTAAAACCTCACCATCTACCTCAGGGGCATCACGTTCGGAACGAGCTACAAAATAATCACCATCAAGAGAATCGACAATAACATTTAGAGTTTTACCAACCAAAGTTGAATTTTTTGCTAGAGAAATTTCTTTTTGAATTTCCATCAATTTATTATTTCGTTTGGTTTTTGTCTTTTCTGAAATTGGATTACCAAGTTCAAATCCTGTTGTATCATCTTCTTGTGAATAATTGAATACTCCAACTCTATCAAACTTTGTGTCTTTTACAAACTCACAAAGTTCATTAAACTCTACTTCTGTTTCGTTAGGAAATCCGACAATAAATGTTGTACGCAAAGTTAAATTTGGAATTTTTTTTCGCAAAGTTTCAATAAGTTCTATTGTTCTTCGTTTTGTAATTCCACGCCTCATTCCTTTTAGCACGTTATCCGTAATGTGCTGTAAGGGCATATCAATATAATTTAGCACTTTTGGATTCTTGGCAATTTCCTCAATTGCTTCCATTGGAAAGTGTGATGGATAAGTGTAAAGCAGTCTAATCCACTCAATTCCATCAACTTTGGATAAGTTGTTCAATAGTTCATCCAAATTGCGTTTGCCATAAAGATCAAGGCCATACTCAGTTGTATCTTGTCCTATTAAAATAAGCTCCTTTACGCCTTTGTTAGCAAGCGATTTTGCCTCAACAACAAGCTCGTCAATAGATTTAGAGCGATAACCACCACGAATAAGTGGAATTGCACAAAAGGAGCATGGATTATCGCAGCCTTCCGAAATTTTCATATATGCAAAATGTTTTGGAGTTGAAAGTTCGCGTTCACCAAGCAATTCGGTTTTTAATCTGCCGCCAAGTTCTTCCACAATCCCTTTGTAATCCTCAGTCCCAAAATATTTATCAACTTCTGGAATATCTCTTTTAAGTTCAACTTCGTAACGTTCCGATAAACACCCCGCCACATAAACTTTTTTAACTTTATGTTCTTTTTTTAAAGCTACCGCTTCAAGTATTGTGTTAATTGATTCTTCTTTTGCTGGATTTATAAAACCGCAAGTATTAATAATTAGTGAATCCGCATCATTTGGGTCATCTACTATTTCAAAATCATTTATTTTTAATTGAGCCATTAAACGCTCTGAATCAACTGCGTTTTTTGAACAGCCCATTGTTATTATGCCAATTTTTTGCTTCATATAACTTCTTTCTTTTTTAGTTACAAAGATAAAGTAAATTTATGAGAATATTTTAATACAAGTAAAATTTTGGCCCACATGCTTTTTGTTTAGTTTTGTTGCCAAATAGCTTCTTATTATTACAATTCCATCTTAAAATTTTGAAGCATTGTAAGTACTAATCCTATTCCCGAAATATCTGTTTTTATATTTTGGTTGTTTCAATGGCTGTTGGACAGATTTGCTCTTTCGATAAATTCAAAATTCAATTGAAAATTTACAGATTTATCAATATATTTTTTCTTCTGCTCAAAAAAAAAGCCCACCAAATGGTGAGCTTATCATCAACACTTAATGATAAATTAAAGTGAAATAACCGAGTTTTCATATCCAACATATCCAGAAGTAACTTGTTTATCAGCTTCTGATTCATTCATCCACACTTTACCATCTAAGAAATATTTGAATTGGTATTCTTTTCCCATTTCAAACGTTTTTTGGATTGAGAACGAACCATCTTTTTTCAATTTTTTCATTTTGTCGGCATTAACATCCCAATTATTAAATTCACCAACTAGTGATGCCTCTGCGAATTCTTTTCCATCAACAGATGAAATAGCAAAATTAACCTTACATTTATTCTGCTTCAATTGTGTTTTTTTAATAGACATAGTTTTCCTTTATATTTTTATAAATTATTTTTTTTTGATACCTAAATTTAATAATTTTCTTACTATTTACATTAAATATTAATTAGTAATCCGTTTGTTAACAATTTGACAACTTAAAAAATACAGCTACTTGTAATTATATTCGCTTTTTGTAATTGTGTTATATGCCTCTTTTAATTCCGAGACTAATTTATTATCAATGTCATCAACTGAAAATAAATCTGCATGATGAAACACCCTTCTCTTTGAAATCCGTATTGTTTTTGTGATTTGCTTTATATTAGATTCGTGTCCCAATTGAAATTCCAGATGTACCTTATTTTGCTTCAAATATATTGCAAGAAATGCCGATTTAGCTCTTACCTGAATTGATGTTTTAAGAGGAAGTAATTCAACTTCGCCAAATGATGTAACCAAATTTAGGATAGTGTGAAATATTTCAACTATAAATTCTGGTTTGCCATCAATATGTAGTTCAATGGTTGATTGCTCACACGAATGGAATTGATTTGTGGCTCTAAATTCTCTTCCACAATTTGGACAAACCCAACTCATCTTTTCTCCTAATTCTTTAACAATTGTAAAAATACTATATTGCATAATAAAAATAATTTTTCTTTTAAGAATCTAATTCTGCTTTTAAAATTATTACCTAAAATATTCAATTAAGAAAGTTCAAAATTTTATGGCTGAAAATGTAACACCAGTAATATTAACTGCAATGGAAATCTCTTTAAACTTTGGAGAACAAATAATTTTTGATAACGCTTCATTAAGCATTCATGAAGGCGATAGAATTGGTCTTGTTGGTAGAAATGGTGCTGGTAAATCAACTTTTCTGAAAATTATTTCCAATCAAATAAATCCAACATTTGGAAATGTGGCTAAAAAGAAAAATCTAAATATTGGATTTTTAACACAGGATTTCACACTCAACAATTCCAAAAGTGTTCTTGAAAATATTTTGGATGGCGCTGAATCAATTCAAAATTTAATTCATGAATACGAAAAGGCTCCTTATGATTCGCCAAAACGAGAATTACTGGAAAAAGAAATTAATGAAAAAGATGCTTGGAATCTTGATAAACAAATTTCCGTATTGATGAAAGCTCTTGACACCCCAAATGCCGAGAGTCAAGTTGGCTTGCTTTCTGGTGGCGAGAAAAGAAGAGTTGCACTTTGTAGGGCATTAATTTCTAAGCCAGATTTATTGATTTTAGATGAGCCAACAAACCATCTTGATACAGATTCGATTGTTTGGATAGAGAATTTTCTTGCTGGGTATAAAGGAACTTGCATTTTTGTTACTCATGATAGATATTTTCTTGATAGAATAGCAAATAGAATTGTAGAGCTTGCCAACGGAACTTTTTTTTCGCACAAAGGAAACTATACTGATTATTTAATTAACAAATCCGAACGCCAAGCAATTGAGGAAGTTGAAGAAAAGAAACGGCAAAATTTTTTGAAACGCGAACTCGAATGGGTGCGACGTGGACCAAAAGCACGAACTACAAAGTCGAAAAGCAGGCTTGATAAATATTACGAAATTGAATCAAAAGAAAATTTAGAAGTTGAACTGCAAGTCGATTTAGTAATTCCTCCACCCGAAAGATTAGGCAACAAAGTTGTAGAACTTAATAACATTGGAATGTCGCTCGGAGGCAAACAACTTATTGAGGGATTAACTTTTGCATTCGATTCCAAAAGAAGATTAGGAATTGTAGGCAAAAATGGGGTAGGGAAAACGACTCTTTTAAAATTGATTCTTGGTGAGTTAAAACCACAAACTGGACAAATAGAAATTGGAGAAAAAACTGAGTTTAATTATGTTGATCAATCAAGATTAACACTAAATGATGAGGATACTGTAATTGAATCAATAGGCGAAGGAAATAATTCAATAAAATTTGGGAATAGAGACCTAAGCATTTTTACATACTTACGCAGATTTTTATTTACAGATGACAGAATAAATACCAAAATTGGTAGACTTTCGGGCGGAGAAAGAAGTCGCTTAACTCTTGCAAGTATTCTTAAAAATGGTGGTAATTTTATAATTTTGGATGAACCAACTAACGATTTGGACTTGCCAACTTTACGTATTTTGGAAGAAGCTTTGCTTTCATTTGATGGTTGCGTTGTGGTTGTTAGTCACGATAGATATTTTTTAAATCGTGTGTGTAATGGAATTTTGGCATTTGAAGATAATGGGGATATACATTTTAGTGAGGGTGATTATAATTATTACATTGAAAAGAAAAAGTTAAGAAGTCAGAAAAAAAACACTGATGATGAGCCAGCAATACAAAAAGCAAAAAGAGCCAAAGAAATAACGAAAAAGCTTTCGTGGAGTGAAAAGAAAGAATTAGACGAAATGGAAAAAACCATTCTTGAAGCCGAAGCCGAAGTTGAAAAAATAGAGGCAATTTTTTCTTTACCCGATTTTTTTGCGAAATATGCCGAGCAGACTAAAGAGCTTAATGATAATTTAGAAATTGCAAAACAAAAGGTTCATAATCTTTATGATAGGTGGGAAGAGTTGGAAAGCAAGAGATCTTCTAATTAATGTTTAACAAAGCAGCCTGGATTTTAATTCAGGCTGCTTTGTTTCCTAACTTATTAAACCTCTGTTTGAATATAGATTTTTTTGATGGGACATATTATTTTGATTATCATCCAATTTAAATTGCTCAACTATTTTACTCAAATTTTCTGTTAATCTATTTAAGTCTTCAGAAGCAGAAGCTATTTGCTGAACTCCTGTTGCTGATTCATTTGCTACATTATTTATTGCTTCAATATTTGTTGATACTTGCTCGGCTGTGGCTGATTGTTCTTCACTTGCTGCTGCTACTTGGTTTATTTGCATTGTTACATTTTCAACACTTGCCAATATTTGGGAAAGAACTTCACCAACTTCATCATTTAATTTTAGCCCATAGCTAACGGCATCTTGCGCTTCTTTTGTTGAGCTATTAGCTTCTTTTGCTTCAACTTGAATTGCCTTTATTGTTTCTGCTATTTCTTTTGTTGCTTTTGTTGTATTCTCTGCTAGTTTTCTTACTTCGTCGGCTACAACAGCAAAACCTCGTCCATGTTCTCCAGCACGTGCTGCTTCTATAGCTGCATTTAGTGCCAATAAATTAGTTTGGTCTGCAATATCATCTATTACTTGGGCTATGGCTCCAATCTGCTCTGTTTTTGTTGCCAATGAAGTTATTTTCTTTCCAACATTTTCTGTTGAGCTTACAATGTTACCCATTCCCTTTTTGGAAGCTTCTAATTTTATACTCCCAGCGTGTGCTTTTTCACTTGCTTCTCTAGATGCTTCAGCGGCTTGTGTGGCATTAGTTGCAGTTTCAACTACTGTGCGTGACATTTCTTCCATTGCAGCTGCAACTTCGGATGTTTGTGAACTTTGCTCTTGCGCTCCCGCTGCCATTTCTTCGGCACTTGATGATATTTGTGTGCTTGCACTTGCTGTGGCTTCTACTGCTTGACGAACTTGGTTAATCATGTTTTTTATATTTGAAACTGTTAGATTAAAGCCGTTAAACAATTTTGAAATATCGTCACCTTCTTTTTCTACTTTAACTTTTGCAGTTAAATCGCCAGATGAAAATTTTTCCATCTCCGCTAATATTGCCTCAGTACTTTTTGATAAGTAATTTTCTCTATTTTTCATTTCTGAAACATCTGCAACATATTCTAAAGCCCCTATAATTTTGCCATTTTTATCTTTTACCGGTGCTCCTGTATACATAATAGAAAGCTCGCTTCCATTTGGGCGTGCTTTAGTCTGTTCTGTTACAATTTCATCTTTTTTCATTGCTTGAGATAATGCACATTTTTCAGATTTGCAGTGGTCAGTTTTAAATTGATTATAGCATTTTTCACCAATTAAGGATTTTTGATCAGAGCCTACAACTTTTGCTCCAACAGGATTCATATATTCAATATTAAATTCTTTATCAATAATCATTACAGGAGTTGGAATTGTTTCAAGATAACCAATTTGAAGGCTAATTTTTTCAATCATTAAGTTAAAAGTTTTAGCAAGTGTTCCAAATTCATCTTTTGATTGGATATTTGCTTCAACTGAATAATCACCTTCTGATACTTTATTTGCAACATTTGTAAGTTGCTTTAACGAATTAGAAATAGTTTTGGAAATGTAATAAGCATAAAGGATTCCAACTGTTAGTGAAATAAGTAAAACAATTAACTTCATTTTAGACGCTGCTTCTGCAACTGCTTCTCTATCATACATCATTGATGTAATTAATGGTTCAATTTTTTGAACATCTTCTCGCAATATTTCAATATTTGCATTTATATCATTAACTAATTTTGCTGCAATTAAAAAATTCTTTTGATATTCATAAACCTTTGATTTCATTTGTGATTTAACCGCTTCAGTATATGGTGAACGTCCAATATTTGAGTTAAATTCAGTTATTGAATTATTAAATTGTGTAATATATTTTTCATTTTCACGCAAAAAGAAATCCTTTTCATGTCTTCTGCAGTATAGAAGATTTACAAGCAATGTTTTATTTTCAGTTCCAACTATTTGGGATTCTAATTCGTGAATGCTTGCACGAAGTTTTCCTTCTGCACCCGAATTTTCATTAAGACCTCTTTCTTTCAAAAGTGAAGCAATTTTGTGAAATGTTTCTTTATAACCTTCTACATATTTAACAATTGAACCAGCAGTTTCTTCATCCTTATATGGTTCAATTAAAGAATGCAGATTAGCTAACGCTAAATCTACTTTATCAATATAAATAAGATCTTTACGCACCAAAAAATCTTTTTCACTTCTTCTTGCTTCAAGCATTGATATGCCAATATTGCTGACATCGTCATTTTCCACCAATGAGTTTATTTCTTTTTCTTGGAATATTGTAAATACACCAATTAAAAAAAAGATTACACCAATTAGGGAATAGATTTTACCTTTTACCGATAAGTTTTCAATAAATTCCAATTTCATTTCACAGACTCCTTTTTACTTTTTAGCATTTAAAATTCAATTTCCGTTCTTATTCCAAAAACTGTTACTCTTTTGTTGGGTCCATAATAAGTAGGATTTATAATAATCTGAAAATCGCTTTTAATTTCTAAATACTCTAATAATTTCAAACTATAAATAACTTCAAAAATCATTTCATTTTCTTTCAACAAACTTCCATTTACTATATTTACTTCTCTATATTTATTCCCTAAATGAGCGTTTGCAATTGCAAAACCTAAAACATCTTGGTTACGTCCATTTATGAGTCCAACTATATTTATTCCAAAACCCCAATAAAAATCTATTGCATTTATATTTCCGTTAGCAATTCCAAATCGTAAAAATGTAGATAGCCCTTGTAATGAATCACGAGATTCTGCCAAAATAAATTTTTCGGCTGAAAAATAGAAGCCATAATTGTCATTTCTCAAAAAAGGATTTCCGTCATTATCAATTTTTGTTAAATCCTCAAATTCGGATGTATAATACCATCCACCCGCACTATATTTTCCAAACCCTTCTTTAAATTCATTCCCATTATTAAATAATCCAATTTCAGAAGCTAAAAGAAGTCCATTATTTTTATCAAGAATTATTTGTGTACTGTTTGGGTTATTTGGGTTTCCAGAAACTCCATCGAAAGCACCAAATAAAAAGTATAAATTATTGTTTGGCATGTATTTTATTCTTGCTGTCAATGAAGCATTTGGGAAAATAGAAGGTCCATTATGACCCGATTGGGAAAACTCAGCACCAATTCCATGAGAAGGATTTATACAAATTCCTGAAGTTTCGCGAACATCGAACTCTGAGTTTAAGTCGTATAAGCCAACTAACAATGAAAATTTATTGTTAAAAAATTGTTGTTCAAGCCAAAATTGATAAAGTTTCCAAGTATTGTAAGTTGCAATATTTGAAATACCCTGAATGCTTCCAACTTTATCATTGGGAATTCCACCATTATTTCCTAAAAGATAAGCAAAAAGTGTTGCACCATTCCAATCAATAATTTTATTAAAATCAAAAGTTGTTTTAAAATCAAAATTATCAAGGTATGTTCCAGATGGTTTTATTCCACCAGATATGTTATTAAAATACTCACCCTTATAAACAAATTCAAAATCAATACCGTATTCACTAATTAAACTTCTTGTGCCATTCCAATTTCCCAATAAATATTCTTGAGCAGTTATTTGAGAGGAAATAGATAGCAAAAAAAATAATGCAACCTTAATAAAGCTTTGAATAGTCATAATTTTGATGTTTTTATTTTAAAATTTGAAATAAACTAAGCACTTATTCCTTTATCAAGAAGATTTTGGAACCTTTTGCATCTATATCAATTAAAAACGTACCATTATTATCGAGACTTTTTTATATTATTTTAGTTTAAATAATAAAGAAATTAAGATAATTTGTTGAATCTGGATAATGTAAGAAGATAAAAATTAAAAATTTAGAAAAAACAGTAATAATGTTTTCCTAATAAATATTTTGGGTTGACTTATCGTTTTATGTGGTTTGAAACCTTTTAATTTCGGAAGGTAATGTTAAAATGGAATATAAAAAAAATTAAGAAAAAAGTTTAAATTGTTGGTAAAAATAATAGTCAAATGTTTTTTTTATTCCTTCTCCCAAATAATTCCACGTCTTGCATCCCTTCTTTCCCTGTAAAGTTGACCAATTTCGGCTCCAACAAGAAAGACAATTGAGGCATAAAAAATCCAAAACATTACAACAGCAAAGAAAAGGAATGTTCCATAAAGTTGATTTAATGCTAAGAAACTTGTTACATAATATTCAAACATCAAACGTGCAGCTTCCCACAAAATTGTTGCCCATAATGCTGCTGCAAATGGAACCTTATAATTCATTTTTACATAGGGAATAAAAGTGTAAAAAAGATAAAACATAATAAACATTAAAATTAAGGAAATATATGGAATTAGAATATTAATAATTGTTCCTTTTGGCAATGGTGCTAATAATCTAATTTCTTTTGAAAATGCAATAAAATAATTTACTGTGGGCAGTATATAAGTTGAAAATAGGATAAAAACAAGAATTAAAACAACCATGCCAAAATCGCGCATTAAACCAACAAACGCTCCTTTGCTTTTATCAACTTTATATATTTTATTCAAAATTGTTCGCATACTGCTAAACAACCAAGTGGAAGTAAAAAAGAGACCCAATAAACCAATTCCTCCAGCAAGTGATTTATATTTAACAACTTCAGGAATTCTTGATAAAACAAAATGCTTCATATAATTAGCAGAATCGTGATAGGGAATTAGGCTATCAATAACAGTATTTACTTGCATTTCAATAGTTGCAACGTCTATTATACTTCCAAGCACAGAAAAAACAATTAAAACAAGTGGTATAACACTTAAAATTATAGAATATGCAATTCCCGCAGCAGACAAAAATAGATGGTTTTTTTCTAATCTTCTTAATGTTCCACCAATATAATAGTTCAAAAAAGAAAATATTAGCTTTAATTGTACTTTACTAACGTACTTGCAGATAATTCGCATCAACTTAAATTGGAGCAAAGACTTTATTTTTTTTATTTTTTTAGTCACTTATTATCTATTTTTTATAAAACCAACATGTAATATACCACTTTGCGATAATCTCTCCAACGTTTGTTTCGTCCAAAATTTATTAACTCTATACCCTTTAATTCTTTAGCTCTGGAATTTTAATTAATTTTGTGGATGAAGTGTAAGCACTAAAATATCCCAAAGCTTTGTTACTCCAGTTTGTTACTGGATTTGTTGGTGCAACTGATGTGCTACTTGGTCTTCCACCCGAAGTACTACTGGAAGCATTTACACTATTGGCTGTTTTATAAAAATCATACATCGCTTTATCAATCGATTGTAATTCCACCGTAATATTATCATTTATATTTAAATTTAGCTTTTCAGCATCTAATTGGATGCGTGCATCAATATCATTTCCATCGGTGAATTTGTCTTCGTAAACTATAAAGCCAGCTATAGCTTTGCTATTATGAGATATTTTAAATCTGCAATAGTTTGCAATATTTGGTTCATCCTTAAAATAAATATGCAAAATATATCTTCCTTTTCCATTTTCGCCTCCAGGTCTGTTTAATCCTTTTTCAATTGAAAGAGAATCAATTTCAACTTTATTTGGCATAGTTGATTGCGCATTATAAATGAAACCATTAATATTTACTTCAATGAAATATTTTGTAGATGGAGTTCCTTTTATTAAATCGGTTCTGTATTCACCAGGTAATGCTTCAATCATTGTTGCGTTTGCACCTTTTTCATTTGATAGAATAACTACTGCATTTGATACTCTTTCAAACTCGCTTTGCTTATAAAAATCACTAGATTTTGTAATTACCAAAGTGCTAACAGAGCTTGTGTCATTTATTTTTGCCTCCAAAACAATTGCTGGATTTGTGGAATTTAAATCGATTTGAATAACATCTTCACAGCTAAAAAGTAACAATGTCATTAATACTAATGTCATTGTTAAAATGCCATTTTTTACTGGACGAAGTAGCATTTTGTTAAAGATTGCCTCACCCATTTTTCTTAATATTTTTTTCGAAGATTGGTTGGGTTCGAAATAACTTTCTTTAGTTATATTTTTATTTGTGCTTATCATTTTATTTTTCCTAAAAACTAAAATTAAATGTTACTGAAGGTACAATTCCAAATAATGCTAAACGAACAGCTTCTGTATTTAATGGATTTGATTCACTTTCTTGAAAAGTTATTGTGTATGCATTTTTTCTGTTGTATGCATTAAATAGTGAAAACGTTAAACTCTTTTCCGAAGTATTACTTTTACTTAAAATCCAAGTTGCACCAACATCCAAACGATGATAATCTGGCATTCGATAACCATTTCGTTCTGTATATAAATTGAGAACATTTCCATCCACAATATACTTTCCACTAGGGAAAGTAACCGCATCGCCAGTATAGTACATCCAGTTTGCTGAGAGAGTCCATGTTTTGCTTAACTTATAAATTGCCGTAAGTGAAAAATCGTGAGTTCTATCCTGCCTTGCCGAAAAAGACTTTCCATTATTAATATTTGGAAATTCTCTATCTGTTTTTGAAAGAGTATAACTTATCCAACCAGTTAAATTTCCAAAATTCTTCTTTAAATACAATTCAATTCCATAAGCACGACCTTTACCAAAAACCAATTGCGATTCAATTTGATCATTAAAATAAATATCCGCCCCATTTTCGTACTCAATTTGGTTTTCTAAATTTTTATAATACATTTCAACTGAAGTTTCAAACTGGTTTTCATTAAAATTTTTGAAATATCCCAAACTTACTTGGTTTGCAATTTCTGGTTTAACTATATCGGTTGTTGGCAGCCAAACATCAATTGGTGTTGAAGTTGTTGAGGTTGAAAGCAGATGAATGTACTGGTAATTTCTGGAAAATGCAGTTTTAATCGAACTGGTTTCATCCAAAAGAAATGTAGCCGAAAATCGGGGTTCAAAGCCGCCATAACTTCCAATTATTTTTCCATTTTCATATTCTTTTGTATTTATTATAAAGTTATCTTCATTAAAATTATAAACTTTACCAGGACCCAAATGCAGATATGTAGAATATCTTAATCCATAGTTTAACTTTATTCTGTGTGTTAAATTTGTTTCATGAGAAATATAAGCTGCTAATTCAAGTCCATATTTATTATCAACCTTAAAAGAATTTACATTACCGCCAGCACTTTCAATTTCGCCAGGAAGAAAAGTATGGTAAAACCCAATAAATCCAAACTGAAAAAGATTTTCCGAACTAAAGAAATACTGAAAGTCACTCTTAAAATTTACATCTCTAATTCCAGAAGTAATTTGAAAATCGTTATCACCACTCATAATTGAAACAACGTAATTATAATCACTAAAAATTAAGGAGGTATTTGAAAACAATTTTTCACCAAAGAGATGATTCCATCTTAAAGTTCCAGTAATATTACCCCAATCAAATCCAAATTGGTCGCTAAAACCAAGTACATCGCGCCCAAAATATCCCGAAAGATAAAATTTATCTGTGTTGCTTAACCGGTAATTTGCTTTTAGGTTTAAATCATAAAAATATAATTTAGAATCGGTTAGTGCCTTATCTCCAGCAAGTGGAATAAAAATATCCGCATAAGTTCTTCGTCCAGAAATCAGAAAAGACGCTTTGTCGGTTATAATTGGTCCTTCAATTGAAAGTCGTGATGAAATCAATCCAATTCCACCAGTGAATCTCCAATCTTTGTTACTCCCCTCCTTCATTTTAATATCCAGAACAGACGAAATTCTTCCCCCATATTCTGCTGGCATATTTCCCTTTATCATTTTTGCATTTTTAATTGCATCGGAGTTAAAGACAGAGAAAAACCCAAATAGATGCGAAGCGTTATAAACTGTTGCTTCATCAAGTAAAATCAAATTCTGATCGGTATTTCCACCGCGAACAAAGTAACCACTATTTCCATCACCAGCTTGACTTATTCCAGGTAAAAGTTGCATAGTTTTTAAAATATCCGCTTCGCCTAGAATTACCGGAACTGATTGCAATTCCTGCGGGACAATTTCAGTTGTGCCCATTTCTGTGGATTTTACGTTATAATCGTCTTTTTTGCCTTCCACAACTACTTCATTTATTTCGAACGAGTTTTGTGTAAGTTCAATATTTGAGTTAACTGAATATTTTAAATCAATTGAAAGCGTTTCCTTTTTAAATCCAGCGTAGCTAAATGTAATTGTATATTTGCCTTTTGGAATTGTAATGGAGTAAAATCCGTATTCATTGCTGGTTGTTCCGGTTTCCAATTCGGCAACATAAATATTAGCACTAATTAGTCCCTCGCCACTTCCAGAATCAGTTATATATCCACTAAGAGTTGAGTTTTGCGAAAAGAGATTTGAAACAATGGTAACAAAGACAAAAAATAACAATTTATATTTTGAAAGCATTTAATAATTACCTAATTAATTTAAATTCAAGTTTACTAAAATACCCAAATGTTGCTCCTAATAATAAGAAAATATTTTTGCCCAATTATAAATGTTTGATACTTAATATTCTGAAATTTTGGATAAAAAAAGCCTTTTGGTTAAGTTGCTTTTTAGAAATGTGGGAAATTGATTTTTATGAATAATGATGAGTTTGTCTCAAAAATTACAAAAGAAAAAATGAGTGTTTTAAGTTTGAGAATTCCCGAATCGTTGCATAAAAGAGTGAAAATTCTTGCTAATGACGATAATATTTCGATAAATCAATTTATAACATCTGCCTTAGCTAAAAAATTGTCGGCTTTGGATACAGAAAAATATCTTGAAGATAGAACCTTAAAAGGTAGCAAAGATAAATTTTCAAAGGCTCTGTCAAAAGTGCCAGATGTTGCCCCTGATGAATATGATAGACTTTAACCCCAAATATGCATTAGAAAAGCATTAATGCATATTCGACTAACTCGCTCTAAGCGTTTGTACTATTGTTCACTTAACCTTTTGGGTACAAACGCTAAGACCAAGTATGTCGGGGCAAGTTCGCTTCTATATTGATTGTTCTTTTTCTAAAATTGTTTATTTTAATCCTATTGCATTATCCAGGTTTAATTTTTAACCCCAATATCCATTTGAAAAGTATTAATGCATATTCGACTAACGCGCTCTTAGCGTTTATACCATTGTTCACTTAACCTTTTGGGTACAAACGCTAAGACCGAGTATGTCGGGACAAGTTCGCTTCCATATTTATTATTCTTTTATTAAAATTGTTTATTTTAATCCTATTGCTTTATCCAGTATAAATTGCGAAAATGATTAAAACAGATTATTCCATTTTCCCAGCATTTCATTTTTCCCAAAAATATTTTGTCTTGCTTAACCTCAATCTGAAACTAAACCTTCATCTCAACCACTGCAAAAAAAACATTGACATCACTTTTTATATTTCGTAAATTTTGAACGTTTCAAAAATAACAAACGATAAATTTGAATATGACAGAACAAGAAAAGTTAAAAGAAGAATTTATAATGAACTTTGGTCACGCCTACAAAACATTTGGGCTGAGCAAATTAATTGGCCATATTATAGCACTGCTTATCTTTTCAACTAAACCAATATCACTAGAAGAAATTTCCAAACAACTGAATAGAAGTAAAGGACCAATAAGTCAACTTACTGGACGTTTAAGAGAGAAACAACTTATCAGAAGAGTTTGGCAGCCTACTAGCAGAAAAGATTTTTACGAAATAGAACCAGAAGTTTTTGAAAATGCATTTAGAAATAGTATAGATTTAAATAGAAATAATATAAAAATTGCCGAACATTTTATGTCTGAAATTAAAAATAGAGAAATTGAAGGTTTAGGTATTCTAAAGACAAGACTTAAAGAAATGTCCGCATTTTATAATTTGATGGACAAACATTACAAGAATTTTTTGGATGAGTGGCAAATTGAAAGAAAAAAAATTTACGTAAAATAATTGATATTTTTTTGTCATTAGCGTTTGGAATTTTCCAAACGTTGCAAACATTAGAGGAACAATTTATGAAACGATTTGAAAATAAGGTTGCAATTATTACTGGTGGAGCACAAGGAATTGGAAAGGCAACAACCATAAAATTTTTTAATGAAGGTGCTTCAGTTGCTATTTGGGATATTGATGAAGAAAAAGGAAATGTACTTTGCAACGAACTAAAATCGGAATCAAATAAAGTTGAATTCTTTAAAGTAAATGTTTCAGATTTTGAAGATGTTAAAAAGAACGTTGAAAGGGTAATAATTTCATTTGGAAAAATTGATATCTTAATTAATAATGCTGGAATAACCAGAGACGCAACATTAAAGAAAATGACTCCACAACAATGGCAGCAAGTAATTGATGTAAACTTAACGGGCGTTTTTAATTGCACACAACTTGTTTCGCAAAATATGCTTGAAAACGGTTATGGAAAGATAATTAATGCTTCTTCTGTGGTTGGTTTGTATGGAAACTTTGGACAAACAAATTATGTTGCAACTAAAGCTGGTGTAATTGGAATGACAAAAGTTTGGGCGCGTGAACTTGGTGGAAAAGGTATTAATGTAAACGCTATTGCTCCAGGATTTATCGCTACCGAAATGGTAAAAGCAATGCCAGAAAATGTAATTAAAATGATGGAAGAAAAAACTCCACTAAAACGACTTGGGACACCAGAAGATATTGCAAACGCCTATTTATTTTTAGCAAGCGAAGAAGCATCTTTTATAAATGGTACAACACTAAGTGTTGACGGTGGAATAATAACATAGGAAAATTTTAATGCGAAATGCTGTAATTCATTCTTCTGGAATGTATGTGCCAGAAAGAGTTATTAAAAATGAATACTTTAACGAATTACTTGGTGAAAACGTAAGTGATTGGTTGGAAGAATATGTGAAAATTTATGAAAGAAGATGGTGCGCAGAAAATGAGTCAACAGCCGATTTAGCAATTGAGGCTGGAAAATCGGCGATGAAAAATGGTAATGTTTCACCAGAAGATGTTGATCTTTTAATCATTTCGACAGACACTCCAGAATATATTTCACCTTCAACTTCTTCCAAAGTTCAATACAAATTAGGTTTAGTAAACGCAGCAACTTTTGATATTAACAGCGCTTGTGCGGGATTTGTAACCGCGCTTGATACTGCTTCCAAATTTATAATTGCGGATAAACAATACAATACCGTAATGGTTATTGGTGCATACGCAATGAGTAAGTATTTAAATATGCTTGATAAAAAAACAGTGAACCTTTTTGCAGATGGTGCTGGCTGCATGATTTTGAAATCTACTGAAGAAGGTAACTCGGGATTTTTAGCCAGCAAACTTATTACACTTGGCGAGTATCATGACTATATGGGAATTTATGCTGGTGGAACAAATACTCCAATCACAAATGAAGTATTGAAGCAAAAAAAGAATTTACTAACAATTGTAAAAAGATTTCCATCTGAACTAAATCCACAAACTTGGTCAAGCATCGTAAAAGAGCTTGCGGAAAAAGCCTCAATTAAAATTGAAGATGTTAAGCTTTTTCTATTTACACAAATAAATATTAATAGTATTTGGGAAACTATGGATATGTTAGAGCTTCCAAGAGAAAGAGCACAGACAAGCATGCATTATTATGGTTACACTGGTTCGGCTTGCATTCCAATTTCTTTTGTAGAAGCGCAGAAGCAAAATAAAGTTGAAAAAGGCGATATAATTTTTATGGTCGGTTCTGGTGGCGGTTTTTCAGTTGCTGGTGCTGCTTTTAGGTACTAATTAGAGAATAATATGGCAAGTTCATTGCAAGTAATAGGAACGTGGTTGCTGATAGTTAGTTATATGTCGGTAATTCTTTATTTTGTAGTTCGCGGAGCTATGAAAACAAAAAGCATGTCTGATTATGCAATCGGTAATATGAGCTTCTCTCCAGTCTCAGTTGGATTGTCTCTTGCGGCTTCAATGACAAGTGCAGCTACTTTTGTTATAAATCCTGGCTTTATCGCAAATTATGGTTTAGCTGGTTTTATTTCTTTTGGAATTGTTTTCCCAATTGGTTCGTTAATTTCTTTAGTTGTTCTTACAAAAAGTTTTCAAAAATATGGACAAGCAATAAAGGCGCTAACTCTGGCGCAATGGATTGGCAAAAGATACAACAGCAATGGATATTCTTTGTTCATGGCATTTCTTTCATTATTGCTTATTACATTTATTGTATTAATTATAGTTGCGCTCACAAAAGTTTTATCCAAATCGCTAAATGTTGCTGAAATATATATTCTAATTGGATTAGTTGTTTTCGTATTTGGCTATATGATGTTTGGTGGCGCAAACTCAATGGTTTACACAAATACAATTCAAGCTGGCATTATGATTGTTGTTGCAGTAATTTTACTTACTTCTGGATATGAACATTTTAGCGGTGGTATCGATTCATTTTTTGCAAAACTGCATAGCATTAATCCTAATCTTACAACTCTAACAAATGCTAATTCTCCACTATTCCGAGATTTCTTTGAAATAATATTATGTCAATTTATTGTTGGAATTGCGGTCGTTTGTCAACCACATATTATTACAAAATCGCTTTTACTTAAAAGCGAAAAAGATGTAAACAAATTTTTAATCGTTAGCGTAGTTGCTGAAATTCTATTTTTCTTGGTTGTGTTTGCTGGCTTTTATGCACGATTAGCATTTCCAGATTTAACAGTTGATGGCATTCCGTTAAAAAATGATGGAATAATTCCTGCATATGTAGTTAGTGTTTTTTCTAATGGAACGTTTTCGGTTGTTGTTGGACTTTTGGTTGTACTTGGATTAATTTCGGCAGGAATGTCAACATTGGAAGGATTGATTCAATCGGTTTCTTCAACTATTACTTCCGATATTATTAAGCCTATCTGGGGTAATAAAATTAAGACAGAAAAAGGACTTATTCTTGCTAACAGAATTACTATTGCTGGCTTGGCAATTATTGCTGGAATAATTTCTTACGATCAGCTTATAAATCCTAAATTAAGCGTTGGTCTGTTAGCTCAAAATGGAGTTTATGCATTTTTCTCAGCAGCTTTTATTCCAATATTATTTGGAATATTTTTGAAAGATGTAAAATTAATTGCTCCTCTAACTGCTTCAATTGTTGCAATTATTGTCCACTTTTCTATTTACTACTTTTTGCCATTGCTTGTTAACGAATTCGGATTCGAATTTGGATTTTTTACAAAATATTTGATTGGAACAATTCGAAACCCAGCAATAGCTGCCGCATCGGCAATTGTTATTTCTACAATTGTTGGCTTGGCAATTCACTTTTTCAATAAAAAATCGCGGAAGATATGAACAATTTTGATTGGTTTTCTAAGTGGAATATTTATTCACCCAACTCAATAGCCATAACGGATTTTGATAACGGTAAGTTATATTCTTATTCGGAACTGAATCATTCATCAAATCAATTGGCGGAATATTTTAGATCAGAATATAAACTTGGATTGGGTGATAGAGTTGCTGTTCTTGCAGAAAATTGCATTGAATATGTTATTCTATTTGGAGTTGCTCAAAAATTGGGAATAATTCTTATTCCGCTTAATTATCGTTTGGCTGCTCAAGAACTTAATTATATTATTCAAAATAGTGAACCATTATTAATAATTGTCCAAAATAATTTTATAGAAAAAGCAAAACAGACAGCCGGTTTCGCAAATGTAAAATTCAAACTTACGCTTGATGAATTATCAGATTTACAAAAAGAGTTGAGCTCACAACCAATATCAAAAAATATTAAATGCGAACAAATTACTGAAGATAGTCCAATTTTTATTTTATATACATCTGGCACAACAGCTTTTCCAAAAGGTGCTTTGTACACGCACAAAATGTTATTCTGGAATAGCATAAATACTGAGCTTCGTTTAAATATTACTTCGGATGATAAATCAATTAATTGTGCTCCCCCATTTCACACTGGCGGTTGGAATGTTCTATTTACTCCATTTCTTCACCACGGTGCTCATACAATTTTGATGAAAAACTTCGATTCAGAATTAATATTAAAAATAATGGATGAACAGGAAATTACAATTTGGTGGGCAGTTCCAACAATGCTTAAAATGATTACTGAAAGCGAATTGTTCACTAAATCAGAAATGAAAAAATTGAGATATTTAATTGTCGGTGGCGAAGCTCTGCCTTTGGAAGTTATAAACACTTGGCATAATAAAGGCGTTCCAATAAGACAAGGTTATGGTTTAACAGAAGTTGGACCTAATGTAACTTCGCTAAATCAAGAAGACGCAACAAGAAAGCTTGGTTCAATCGGAACTCCAAATTTTTATATTCAAACAAAAATAGTTGATGAATCTGGAATTGAAATTTTAGGCGAAGGCAAAGGTGAATTTCTACTTAAAGGTCCAAACGTAACTCCAGGTTATTGGAAAAACGAAAGTGATACTAAAGCTACAATTAAAGATGGTTGGTTTTCAACTGGCGATGTTGTTATGCGCGATGCTGAAGGCTTTTTGTATGTGGTTGATAGATTAAAAAACATGTACATCTCAGGCGGCGAAAATGTTTATCCAGCGGAAGTTGAGCACATGTTGCGCCTCCATACAGAAATTGATGATGTCGCGATTATTGGTGTTCCCGATGAAAAATGGGGCGAAGTTGGAAAAGCGTTTATTGTAAAAGGAAAAAACTCAAATTTAAAAGAAGAAGATGTTCGTAATTACTGTCTTGAAAAATTAGCTAAATATAAAATTCCAAAACACATTAAATTTTTAGAAATATTACCAACTAATGATTCTGGTAAAATTGATAGAAAAAAGTTAAAGAGTATAGAATAATTTATGAACAAACAAATCAAAATAGGAATTGTTGGAACCGGTATTTATCTGCCTAAATCCAAAATTACTGCGGAAGAAATTGCAAGTAAAACTAATGGAGTTTGGGAAACAGAAGCAGTAAAAACTAAACTTGGAATTATTGAGAAAACTATTCCTGGAGAAAACGATGGAACTCAAGAAATGGGAGTTTGGGCTTCGGAAGATGTACTGCAAAAAACTGGAATAAATCCGTTGAATATTGATTTAATTTTGAACATTGGCGAAGAGTGGAAAGAATATCCTTTAACAACTTCTGGAATTTATCTTCAAGAGAAAATTGGTGCTAAAAATGCTTGGGCAATTGATTTACAACAACGATGCTGCACAACAATTTCGGCAA
>Ga0210046_1000694_pt1 | contig 30471 bp, 30 predicted proteins | sample CryGeyCG2114_250_FD_185461 | JGI IMG/M metagenome (GOLD analysis project Ga0210046, IMG submission 185461) | Groundwater microbial communities from aquifer - Crystal Geyser CG18_big_fil_WC_8/21/14_2.50 (SPAdes) (version 2) | ecosystem: Environmental > Aquatic > Deep subsurface > Groundwater ...
CCCGGTCCCGGGGCTCTGTCGTGGGCCTGCCCTGGCCCTTCATCACTGCCCGTTCAGACCGATCAGGTCAGCGGTCACGATAAACCGGAATCGCCGGTCACGATAAACCAGAACGGGCGGTCACGATCGGCCGGAATGGGCGGTCACGATGAACCGGAATCGCCGGTCACGACAAACCAGAATGACCGGTCACGATCGACCGGAATACCCAACTTGACGGAGTACCTGAACTACGGCGGCTACCCGCGGGTTATTTTGTCAGAAGGCCAAGAAGAAAAGCGCCAGGTGATGCGTGAAATTTACACCTCGTATGTGGATCGTGACATCAGCGGGTTGTTACGTTTGTCGCGTCCGGATGCATTCCGCAAAACCTTGGCACTGCTGGCCAGTCAAATTGGGCAATTACTGAACATGACCACGCTTTCAGGTCAGGCGGGGATCAGCGCACCCACCCTGAAAAATTACCTTTACTACGCGGAAAAGACCTTTTCAATTGCCTTGGTTCAGCCGTACTTTCGCAATCTGCAAAAGGAAATCACCAAAGCACCAACCCCCTACTTTGTGGACCTGGGGCTGCGAAATTTGGTCTTGAACAAATGGGGAATGCTGACCGAGGCAAACGATTTGGGTTTTGTATTTCAAAACTTGGTGTACCACCTACTTTGCGCAAAGCACCCGGGTATGCCTGTGAAGTACTGGCGCACGGTTGGTAAGGCGAAGGTCGATTTTGTCGTCGAGGATGCATCGCGCGGCGGCATCTTTCCTGTGGAAGTGAAGTTTGGCGCCTTGCGGCAGCCAGCAGTCACACGGTCTCTGCGAAGTTTCATTGAAAAATACCAACCGCAAGAAGCCTGGGTGGTGAATATGAGCTTGGATCACAAACTGCAGATCGGCGCGACATCTGTGCGATTTGTACCGCTCTATGCGCTTTTGTAAATCAGAAGTAGCACCGGCAGCCTTGCGCGAAGACAAGACGATGGCTGAGCTGTCCATGACTTATCATTTGTACGCCACGCAAACCAAACCACTGGGTCTTCAAAGGGCCGCCAGTCGCTAGCAACGTGTGGCGGGCAAAAACAGCGACTGCAAGTCGTTCAAAAAGTCAAAGCCGCGGGCGCTGGGCTGAATGTGCGCACCATCACGCTCGATCAAACCCCGTGTGTGCGCCTGTTCCAGCGCCGCCAGTAGCGCGGATGCGGGCATGCCGGTGCGCTCAGCAAACAGACCCAGATCAAAGCCGTCTGCCAGGCGCAGCGCGTTGAGCATAAATTCAAACGGCAACTCGGCGCGCTTGACCTCACATTCTTGCGCCACGCATGACCCCAGCAGCGCTTGTGCCAGGTAGCGCGCCGGGTCGCGCAGGCGCACCTGGCGCAGCACGCGGTGCGCAAAGCTGAGCTTGCTGTGCGCCCCTGCGCCAATGCCCAGATAGTCGCCAAACTGCCAGTAGTTCAGGTTGTGCTGGCAGGCGTGACCGGCACGGGCGTAGGCCGAGACTTCGTAGCGCCCCATACCGGCCTGCGCGGTGGTGGCGCTGATCAGGTCCAGCATGTCGGCGGCCAGGTCGTCGTCCACCGGCGCGGGCGGAAACTTGGCAAAGTAGGTGTTGGGCTCGATGGTGAGGTGGTAGACCGACAGGTGCGGCGGCGCAAAAGACAACGCAGTGGCCAGGTCGGCCTGCAAATCGGCCAGCGTCTGGCCCGGCAGCGCGTACATCAAGTCGAGGTTAAACGTATCAAAAACAGTAGCTGCTTCTGCTAGTGCAGCAAGCGCTTGCGCGCGATTATGTACACGGCTCAGGGTTTGCAAGAAAGCGTCGTTGAAGCTCTGCACCCCCACCGACAGGCGCGTGACACCGGCCGCGCGGAAAGCCTTGAAGCGGTCTTTTTCAAACGTGCCAGGGTTGGCCTCCAGGGTGATTTCGGCGTTCGCCGCCAGTTTGATGCGAGCGCGGATGCCGCCCAGCAGTTGGTCGATGGCTTGCGGTGAAAACAGGCTGGGCGTGCCGCCGCCGATGAACACGGTCTGCACGTTGCGGCCCCAGATCAGCGGCAAGGCAAACTCCAGGTCGGCCAGCAAGGCGTTCAGGTAGGGCTGCTCGGGCAGGTCGGCGGCGCGCATCTCGTGCGAGTTGAAGTCGCAGTACGGGCACTTTTTAAGGCACCAGGGCAGGTGCACATAAAGGGAGAGCGGCGGCAGGGTCTGAAGCTGCAAGGTGCCGGGGCGCAAGTAGTGCGCCGGGTCATGCACGTGCACAGGGTTTTCTGCGTTACCCGGTTCAGTTTGGATCGGGATCATGGCTGGGTGGCGGCCATCAAATTGGTCAAACCCATCTCTCCCGCATCAACGCCACCATGGCCGCCGCCGCCCGGCCCCGGTGGCTGTTGGCATTCTTGACTTCAATGGGCAGCTCGGCAAAAGTCTGGCCAAATTCCGGGATGTACATCACCGGGTCAAAGCCAAAACCGTTGCTGCCCCGGCGCTCGCGGGTGATTTCACCCACCACGCGGCCCACCGCTACCAGCGGTTCGGGGTCGTCGGCATGGCGCAGCGCCACCAGCGTGCTGACCATCGCCGCGCGGCGGTTGTCGATGCCCGCCATCTGTTCCAGCAAGGCGGTGACATTGTTGTCGTCGCTCTTGGAGTAACCAAATTTAATAGCGTAGTACGCAGTATCCACGCCGGGCAGACCACCAAATGCATCCACACACAAGCCAGCGTCGTCGGCCACGGCAGGCAGCCCGCTATGCTGGGCGGCGTGGCGCGCTTTAGTCAGCGCGTTTTCAATGAAGGTGTGAAACGGCTCGGGCGCTTCGGGAATGCCCAGGCTGCCCTGCGTGATCAGCTCGTACCCCAGCGGAGCGAACATGGCGTACAGCTCGCTGAGCTTGCCAGGGTTGTTGGAGGCCAACACAATTTTCATAACAAAATGAGCTCTAGCCCTCTCTCTATATATACGCCCAGCTATTTTTCAGATAGCGACTTTTGTTGCAAATCAATCAACTCGCGGCTGCCCTTGTCGGCCAGCGCCAGCAGCGCGTCCATCTCGGCGCGGGTAAAGGCAGCGCCCTCGGCCGTGCCCTGCACTTCGACATAGTGGCCCGCACCGGTCATCACCACGTTCATGTCGGTGTCGCACGCCGAGTCTTCCACGTATTCCAGGTCCAGCAGCGGCGTGCCCTGCACAATGCCCACCGAAATGGCGGCCACGCTGTTGACAATGGGGGACTGTGCAATCTTGCCCTGCGCCAACAGCCAGTTAACAGCGTCGGTGGCCGCGACAAACGCACCCGTAATGGCGGCGGTGCGGGTGCCGCCGTCGGCCTGAATCACGTCGCAGTCCAGGTGCAAGGTGTGTTCACCCAACAATTTCAAATCAAACACGCTGCGCAGACTGCGCCCGATCAGGCGCTGGATTTCTTGCGTGCGCCCGGACTGTTTGCCACGCGCAGCCTCACGGTCGCCACGCGTGTGGGTAGCGCGCGGCAACATGCCGTATTCGGCCGTGACCCAGCCTTCGCCGCTGCCTTTTTTATGTGGCGGCACCTTGTCCAGTACCGACGCGTTACACAACACTCGGGTGTTGCCGAATTCGATCAGCACCGAGCCTTCGGCGTGCGCGGTGTAGTGGCGGGTGATGCGCACCGTTCGCATGGCATCAGCGGCGCGCGCGCCACTGCGGAGGAAATCTGTCATCAGGATCCTTGATGGTGAAAAATCAGGAGGTTTTTTTGGCCGAACGCCGAATCGCTTCGTTGATCTCGGCAATGGAGCGTTCGATGGCCGCATCATCGAGCTCTTCTGCCTCGGCCTCAGTGTCAGACCAGCCCAGTTGTACGGTTGACGCAAAAAAGCCACCCGTGACGGTTTCCTGCTCGTCGTTGGAATCGGATGTGTCAATCTGATCGGGGGTATCCCACGACAGCGCCAGGCACGTCACGTTGTCAGAGGCATTACCGCTGACGCGCAAAGCCTGTTCCACCAGATCGGGCACCGCCACGTCCACCGGCTTGCTGCTGAGCTCACGCACAATCGTTTCGTCGGTCAAGGCTGCCCACAGCCCGTCCGAACACAGCATGACGCGATCGCCATGCCTGAGATCAACCGAAACATTGACAGAAAAAACGGGGTTGGCTGGGGAACCCAGACAAGTAAACAAGACATTACGGTTGGCTGGGCCAGTTTTGACCGGCTTGTCATGCTGCTGCTCCACCAGCGAATGATCACGCGTGCGTGCGATCAGACGGCCCTGGCGCACCAGATACAGACGCGAATCCCCGCAATGCGTCCAATGCAAGGCCCCCCCCTGCACCACCGCCAATACCAACGTCGTACGCGGAGAATCCGCCATCGCCTGCTCAATACCGTATTGCAGAATATGGTGATGCGCCTGCAACATCGCGTTAGACAAAAAAGCTTCAACGTCGGACAACTCGGGACAGGCTTCTTGTTGGAACAATTTGGCCACACTTTCCAGTGCCAATTGCGCAGCCACCTCACCGTCAGGGTGCCCGCCCATGCCGTCGGCCAGGATCACAGCGACTGACGCACGCGTGTAGCAGTATCCCATGCGATCCTCGTTGTTTTTTCGCCCCCCTTTGCGACTGACCTGAAAGACAGAAAACTTCATATCAACTACGGTACGGTTCGGTTGCCTTGAGCCCCGACTTTTGGCTGCCAGAGACCACGCTGCCAATCTGCAAGCGAACCTTGTCGCCCACGCTCAAGCGGGTATAGCGGCGCTCCCCCGGGTTGTTGAGCTCTTTTTGCAAGGCAAACACCGACTGCGGGCGCTTGAGCGGATCCATCGCCATGCACCACTGCACCACCTCGACCAGGTTGTCAGAATAAACGCCCTGCAAGCGCTTGAGCGACTGTGCCAGCGGGTCTTCTACCTTGCGCTGGGGAGCTTCACTGGGCGGATAGCCGTGCATGCAGGCAAACATGCAAGCCCCAATGGCGTAAATATCGGTCCAGGGCCCCATGGTACTGTCGCGACGGTACATCTCTGGGGCGGCAAAACCGGGGGTGTACATCGGACGGATAAAGTTGCCTTCTTTGCTGAGCACCTCGCGTGCGGCACCGAAATCAATCAGCACCGCTCTGTCATCGTTGGTGATGAAGATGTTGGCCGGCTTAATGTCCAGATGCAGCATCTTGTGCTGGTGCACGATGCGCAACCCGCGCAGAACTTCTTCAAACAGCGATCGGATGGTGGATTCACGGAACACCTTGGGCTGTTTGAGATCACGCGCGAGCACGATAAAGTCTTGCAAGCTGGCACCTTCCAGGTAATTCATGACCATGTAAACCGTCTCGTTTTCACGAAAGAAGTTCATCACGCTCACCACCGCCGGATGCGATATTTGCGCCAGCGACCGGCCCTCTTCAAAAAAACTTTTCAAACCCAGTCGGTACAGCGACAGTTTTTCAGGTTCCACCTGCGGCGTCAAAGCGCCCGGTTCGCGACTGGTCAGCGTGGTTGGCAGATATTCCTTGATAGCGACCTGCTGCCCATCTGCGCCGCTGGCCTGATAGACCACACCAAAACCACCCGCCGCCACCCTGCGCACGACCCGGTAGCCACCAATCATGGTGCCGGGCGGAAGTGGGGACGGCTTGACCTTTGACATAATTTCGGAAGACAAAAGAGACTTGAGCAACGCAAACGGGTTATTCTTGGAGCCAAATTTTTGGAAGTGAACCCCTCATGGCAGTTTACAGCATGACTGGCTACGCCAGTGCCCAGAGCAAGCCCCCCCGGCAGGCCGATGAAGGCGTCGCGTTGGCAGCCCCAGGCAAGCGCCTGGGCGTCGAATTGCGCTCGGTCAACAGCCGTTTTCTGGACATTGCCTTTCGCTTGCCCGACGAACTGCGTGCCTGCGAGCCTGCCTTGCGCGAGAAGCTGGCGGCCAAGCTCAAGCGCGGCAAGATCGAACTGCGTGCCGCCCTGGATACAACTGAGCAAAACCCCGTCTGCGAGCCATCCACCCAGCTGCTGCAGCGACTCAACAGCCTGCAAGACAACGTCAAAGCGTGGCTACCCAACGCAACAGCGCTCAGCGTGGCCGACGTTTTGCGCCTGAGCAGCGCGCCCGCCGCAGTCGGCGAGCACTTGCCCAAAGAATTACTCACCCTGGCCGACCAAGCCCTCAAGGCGCTGCTGGCCGCACGCGAGCGTGAAGGGGCCCGCCTGGCAGCTATGTTACTTGGACACCTTGGCCAATTGCACGCTTTGGTCGAGCAGGCGGAACCTTTGATACCGCAACTGGTGGTACAACAGCGCCAGCGCTTTCTGGACCGCTGGAACGATGCCATGCAAGCGGGCGATAACGGCGTCAGTAGCGACATGGCACACGAGCGCGCCCTGACCGAGGCCACGGCCTTTGCCATTCGCATCGACGTGGCCGAAGAGCTCACACGCTTGCGCTCGCACCTGCAAGAAATCAAACGGCTGATCCAGCAAGGTGGCGATATCGGCAAGCGGCTGGACTTTTTGATCCAGGAACTGCACCGGGAAGCCAATACGCTCGGCTCCAAGTCCGCAGCGCTGGAACTCACGCACATCTCTGTGGACATGAAGGTATTGATCGAGCAGATGCGCGAGCAGGTGCAAAACATCGAGTAAGCAACATGCAGATGGATTACCCCGGAAATTTGTTTGTCGTGGCAGCGCCCAGCGGTGCCGGCAAATCCAGCCTGGTCAAGGCATTGATGGAGCTCGACGCGCAAGTGCAGCCTTCGGTGTCGCATACCACGCGCGCCCCGCGTGGTCAGGAGCGACACGGGCGCGAATACTTTTTTGTCTCTGGCGCCGAGTTTGACGCCATGGTGCAGGCCCAAGCGTTTGTGGAATGGGCCAACGTGCACAACCATCGCTACGGCACCTCCAAAAAGGCGATCGAAGAACGCATGGGACAGGGTGCCGACGTGATTCTGGAAATCGATTACCAGGGCGCGCTACAGATCAAAAAAATATTTACCAACGCGGTCACACTGTTCATCCTGCCACCCAGTTGGGAAGAATTGCGCTCACGCCTGGAGCGGCGTGGCGAAGACAGCGCCGCAGTGATCGAGGTGCGGTTGGAAAACGCTGCGCGAGAGATGGCGCACGTTGACCAGTTTGACTTCGTTATAATCAACGAGTCGTTTGACCGGGCGCTGTTTGACATCAAATCGATTGTTCATGCGCAACGGCTCAGGTACCTTTCGCAGCGCCGCGCAAGAGCTGACACCTTCAAGGCACTACATATTGCATAGTGCAATCCACTGGTTTAGGAGATTTCATGGCCCGTATTACCGTTGAAGACTGCCTGGTGCAGATTCCGAATCGTTTTCAGTTGGTTTTGGCTGCGTCGTACCGCGCCCGCATGCTCAGCCATGGCCATACCGCCAAGGTGGAAAGCAAGAACAAGCCGGGCGTCACTGCGCTGCGCGAAATTGCAGCAGGCAAGGTCGGCATCGAGATGCTGAAAAAGGTCCCCATCTGAGCTGACTTCAGGTTCCGACTTGGTTACAGGCACCGCATAGCGGTGCTTTTTTGTTTTGGAAAACTTCAACGTGCGGTGGTAGCGCTATATTCGCGGGATGAGTAGCCCCGTCACATCCCGCACTGACGCAGCGCCCGCACTGGCTGGCAATCCACCACCCAGCCCGGCCGAGGCGAATGCAACAGCGGCGAGTTTTGCCGCACTGACCGGCAAACTCGCATATCTCAGCCCGGCGGAATTGGGCAACGTCAAGCTGGCTTACCGTTTTGCAGACCAGGCGCATCTGGGGCAACTGCGCAACAGCGGTGAGCCTTACATCACGCACCCCATTGCCGTTGCTTCGCAATGCGCAGAATGGAAGCTCGACGCACAGGCGCTGATGGCAGCACTACTGCACGACGCCATGGAAGATTGCGGCATCACCAAAACTGACCTGGTGGAGCGCTTCGGCCCACCGGTAGCGGAGCTGGTGGACGGGCTAACCAAACTGGACAAACTCCAGTTCAACACGCGCGAGGAAGGACAAGCCGAATCGTTTCGCAAAATGCTGCTGGCCATGGCGCGTGACGTGCGCGTGATCCTGATCAAGCTGGCCGACCGTAGCCACAACATGCGCACGTTGTCTGACGCACCACGCGAAAAGTGGCATCGTATTGCGTCAGAAACACTGGACGTTTATGCCCCCATTGCATATCGCTTGGGGCTGAACCAGACGTACCGTGAATTGCAAGATTTGTCGTTTCGGTATTTGCGGCCATGGCGCTACAACGTGCTGGCCAAGGCGATAGCCAAGGCGCGCAGCCGCCGACGCGACCTGATCCAGAAAGTGCAGTCCGACGTGGAAACCGCCTACGCGCGCAACGGACTGAAGGTTCGCATCGCCGGGCGAGAAAAAACGCTCTATTCCATCTACAAGAAAATGGATGAAAAAAACCTGAGCTTTGCGCAGGTGACCGACATCTACGGCTTCCGCATCATTGTGCCCAGTCTGCTCGACTGCTATACCGCGCTAGGGGTGTTACATCAGCTCTACAAACCGGTGCCGGGCAAGTTCAAGGATCATATTGCTATCGGCAAAATCAACGGCTACCAGTCGCTGCACACCACGCTGGTTGGCCCGGCCGGCATCAACGTCGAGTTTCAGATCCGCACCGAAGCCATGCATCTGATTGCAGAATCAGGTGTGGCCTCTCATTGGCTCTACAAGGAAGTGGCAACGTCGGAGGCTACGTCCAGCGATCGCATGGGTTCACAGTGGCTACAGTCACTGCTGGACATCCAGAATGAAACGCGTGATGCCTCCGAGTTTTGGGACCATGTCAAGGTCGATCTATTCCCTGACGCGGTGTATGTATTTACCCCCAAAAGCCAGATCATGGCCATGCCGCGCGGCGCCACCGTGGTGGATTTTGCGTACGCCATTCACAGCAGCGTGGGCGACCACACGCAGGCGGCCAAGGTCAACAACGAGCCGGTTCCCCTGCGCACCGAAATCAAAAACGGCGACGTCATCGAAATCATCACGTCACCTCAGGCCAGCCCTAACCCAGCCTGGTTGGGCTACGTGCGCACGGCACGGGCACGCTCCAAAATTCGCCAGTACCTCAAGACCCTGGCGTTGACCGAGTCCGAACACCTGGGCGAAAAAATGCTGGCGCAGGCGCTGCGCGCTGAAGGCATCGAGAGTTTGCCGTTGCCCTCTGACGCGCATACCACCGTGTGGGACAAACTGCTGCGTTTTAGCGGCAATCGATCACGTGCCGAGCTGATGACTGACATTGGCCTGGGCAAGCGCATTGCCAGCATTGTGGCAAAACGATTGGCTGCGCTGCTGGCTGACAACGGTGAAATGCCCGACGCCTTGCTCCTGACACGCGAACGTTTCATGAAAGACGAAACCGTGTCGCAAAACAGCGTGGCCATCGACGGCAGCGAAAACGCCTCAGTCCAGTTTGCCAAATGCTGCAGACCCATCCCCGGAGACCCGATCGTGGGCTATCTGGGTCGCGGCGAAGGACTGACCATCCACGCCAGCGATTGCCAGGTGGCCAAGAAACTGCAATACAAGGACAGCGAGCGTTTCATGAATGTGGAGTGGTCAGACGAGCCTGTGCGCATGTTTGAAACCGGCATCGTCGTCACCGTGCAAAACGGCAAAGGGGTGCTGGCCAAAGTTGCCAATGCGCTGGCCACCGCAGAGGCGGACATCACCCAGATTGACATGAACGATGCATCACCGCAAGGCGTGATGGATTTGCGTTTTGTTGTGAGCGTGCGCGATGGGGTGCAGTTGGAGACCGTTTTCAAAAACCTGCGACGCACCGCCTCCGTGTTGCGCGTGCAACGCATCAAAAATGCGCCCTGACCAGGTGTCATCCAAAACAGACACAGAAAATCCGAACCGCTCTACAGCCGTCAGCAAGCAGACGGCATCGGGGGCCAAGGGCTTGTTTCTACAATGGCAGCCTTTCAACAGCCTCTGGATGAACACCATGAACCGCTGCTTTATCTGTTCTACACGCGCTGTCAAGCGCCTCACCTGGGTCGCTACGCTGGCTCTGGCCAGCGTTGGCGCGTTGGCGCAAGGCGTTGTGCGCGCATTTCCAACCACCGCCCTGCGTGGGGTGCTGCAAGTCACCACCCCGCCGATGGCATTGCTCAACGGACAGCCGGCGCGGCTGTCCCCGGGTGCGCGCATCAAGAACACCAACAACCTGATCGTGCTATCGGCCACGCTCACCGGCCAGCAGCTGCTGGTCAACTACGTACCCGACCCACAAGGCATGCTGCACGACGTGTGGATCCTCACGCCCGCTGAGGCACAGCAACAGCGCGCCGGACAGCAAGCCCTGAGCAACATCCGGTTCGAGTCAGACAACGCTCCGTCTCGCTAAGAGCTTGCGCTGCGCATCAACGGTGACGCGGCAGGCCCCCGAAAACATCAAGCAAAAAGTGCCTCTTGCCCTTGTAGTGAAAGTGCAGGCAGCTACCTTAAACAGAGTAAATAACACGCCACCATGTCCAAAAAAGTCTATATCAAAACTTATGGCTGCCAGATGAACGAGTACGACTCGGACAAGATGAGCGACGTGCTGGGCGCGGCGCAAGGCTACGAGAGCACCGACAACGTCGAAGAAGCCGACCTGATTTTGTTCAACACCTGCTCGGTGCGCGAAAAGGCGCAAGAGAAAGTGTTCTCAGACCTGGGACGCGTCAAGCATCTCAAAAAAAAAGGCGCGCTGATTGGCGTGGGAGGCTGTGTGGCCAGCCAGGAGGGTGCGGCCATCATCGAGCGCGCGCCCTATGTCGATGTGGTTTTTGGCCCGCAAACGCTACACCGCCTGCCGCAGATGTTGGACGAACGCGCCCGGCTGAACCGCTCGCAGGTGGACATCAGTTTTCCCGAGATCGAAAAGTTTGACCACCTGCCCGCTGCGCGCGTGGAAGGTGCCAGCGCGTTCGTGAGCATCATGGAAGGCTGCTCCAAATACTGCAGCTACTGCGTGGTGCCCTACACCCGTGGCGAAGAGGTGCACCGCCCATTTGAAGACGTGCTGGTGGAGGTGGCTGGCCTGGCAGATCAGGGCGTGAAAGAAATCACGCTGCTGGGGCAAAACGTGAATGCCTGGCGCGCGCCCATGGGGAGCACGGCGGAGCTGGCCGACTTTGCCACGCTGCTGGACTACGTGCACGACATCCCCGGCATCGAACGCATCCGTTACGTCACAAGCCACCCGAACGAATTTACCCCCGCGCTGATTGCCGCCTACGAAAGATTGCCCAAACTGGTGAGCCACCTGCACCTGCCGGTGCAACACGGCTCGGACCGCATTCTGATGGCCATGAAACGCGGCTACAGCGCTATCGAATACAAGAGCACGGTGCGTAAACTGCGCGCCATTCGCCCCAACATGGCCCTGAGCAGCGACTTTATCGTTGGCTTTCCGGGTGAAACCGAAGACGACCACGCCAAGCTGATGAGGCTGATGGATGAGGTCGGCTTTGACAACAGTTTCAGCTTTATCTTCAGTCCGCGCCCGGGCACACCGGCGGCCAACCTGCGCGACGACACGCCGCACGCCGTCAAACTGCGCCGTCTGCAAGAGGTACAAGCCAACATCAACGCCAACATGGCGCGCATCAGCGACAGTCTGGTGGGTACGCGTCAGCGTCTGCTGGTGGAAGGCGCCTCCAAGCGCGACGCGGGCGAGCTAATGGGGCGCACCGAATGCAACCGGGTGGTGAATTTTGCTGGCCAGCCGAACCAGATCGGACAAATGGTGGATGTCACCATAACCGAAACGCGCACCTACACGCTGCGCGGCGAAGTGGCCATGGCTGAGGCCGTGTGACAGCCCAGAATCAGCCCAGGATCAGTTGGGGACCGAGCAAGCTCAGAACGGCATCCTTGGCATCCCACCCAGGCCTTTCATGCCCCCCAGGCGTTTCATCATCTTCATCATGCCGCCGCCCTTCATTTTTTTCATCATGTCCTGCATCTGCTCAAATTCCTTGAGCATGCGGTTCACCTCCTGCACCTGCACGCCCGCACCGGCGGCAATGCGGCGCTTGCGCGTGGCCTTGATCAACTCGGGTTTGGTGCGCTCCAGCGGGGTCATGCTGTGGATGATGCCTTCCTTGCGCTTGATGTCTTTTTCGACCCGGCCCACATCCACCTGACCCGCCTTGGCTGCCATGGCAGCTGGCAACTTGTCCATCAGGCTCGACAGGCCACCCATTTGCTTCATCTGCTGGATCTGGCTCAAAAAATCATTCAGGTCAAAACTGGCACCACTTTTGACCTTGGCCGCCAGTTTTTGCGCCTGCGCGATGTCCACCCCGGCCGTTACCTGTTCGACCAGCGCCAGAATATCGCCCATACCCAACACCCGGCCCGCGTGGCGTTCGGCGTCAAACACCTCCAGGCCGTCGAGCTTTTCACTGGTACCGGCAAACTTGATCGGCACGCCAGTCACCTGGCGCACCGACAACGCGGCACCGCCGCGTGAGTCGCCGTCGAGCTTGGTCAGGACAATGCCGGTCAGAGGCAACGCCGCTGCAAATGCCTTGGCCGTGTTGACCGCGTCCTGACCCTGCATGGCGTCGACCACAAACAAGGTTTCAACCGGGTGGATAGCGGCGTGCAGGTCGCGTATTTCGCGCATCAGCGCCTCATCAATCGCCAGGCGACCGGCGGTATCAACCAGCAGCACGTCAAAGAAATGTTTTTTGGCGTAGTCCAGCGCGGCCAGGGCAATGTCCACCGGTTTTTGATCGGGCGTGCTGGCAAACCACTCGGCACCCGCCTGCGCTGTTACGGTCTTGAGCTGCTCGATGGCGGCCGGGCGATAGACGTCGCCTGACACCGTCAACACTTTCTTGCCGCGCTTTTCCATCAGGTGCTTGGCCAGTTTGGCGGTGGTGGTGGTCTTACCAGCACCTTGCAAGCCCGCCATCAGGATCACGGCTGGGGGCTGCGCCGCCAGGTTGATGTCTGCCACGCCATCGCCCATGGTGGCGGCCAGCTCTTTGTTGACGATGCTCACCAGCGCCTGCCCCGGCGTGAGCGATCCCAGCACGTCCTGGCCCAGCGCTTTTTCTTTGACGCGGGCGATGAAATCCCGCACCACGGGCAAAGCCACGTCGGCCTCCAGCAGCGCCAGCCGTACTTCGCGCAGCATGTCGGCTACGTTGGCCTCGGTAATGCGTGCCTGACCGCGCAACTGCTTGACCAGTCGCGAGAGTTTGTCTGAAAGTGCTGAAGCCATAGGATGCGGTTGCGGCGTGCGAACCTGGGTTGGGGCCACCGAAGAATGGCAATTTACAAAACGCTAAACTGTAGCCATGATTTTAGCCAGTGCCTCTTTGATGACTATATCGCTCGCGTTTGCTGCTGCTGTTGCCTACGCAATTTCTGCGGCGGGAACATCCCGCTTGCCTGCGGTCGTCATCAACAGCGCCGTCTGGATCGCATGGATTCTGCATGGTATGTTGCTTTTTATAGGATTGTGGGGGGCCGAGGCACGTTTTGGCTTTGCGCCGGCCTTGTCGCTGACGGCTTGGTTGGTCGGACTGGTCTACGCAATTGAGGGTTTCGTCTATCCGCAATTTAAAAAGCCCTGGATCACGTCCGGACTGGGATCGGCCTGCGTCTTGCTGGCCGTGCTGTTCCCTGGCGCAACACTTAACCCCAATGCATCGGCGTGGTTGCCGCTGCACTTTGCGCTGGGCATTGCTTCGTACGGGTTATTTGCCATTGCCGTGGCACACGCCTGGCTCATGACGCGCGCTGAAGTGCGCATACGCAGTGCCACCGATGCGCAGACCGGTATGCCGATCCTGACCATGGAGCGTCTCACCTTCCGTTTTGTGACGGTCGGTTTCGTGTTGTTGTCAGCCACCTTGCTGGCGGGCCTGCTGTTTGGAGGTCAACTTTACGGCAGTGCGCACGCGCTACAGTGGAACCACAAAACGATTTTTGCCTTTCTTTCCTGGCTCACCTTTGCCGTTCTGATGATCGGCCGATTCCGCTTTGGCTGGCGTGGGCGCCAAGCGGTGCGCGTGTTGTACATCGGCTCGGGCTTGCTGTTGCTGGCCTATGTCGGGTCGCGCTTTGTGATGGAAGTCATACTGGGCAAAGCGCTGTGAAAGCGGTGTTTTTTTTGCTGTTGCTGCTCGCTGGTGTCTGGTTGTGGCGCGTGCTGACATCCAGATCCAGGCAACAGCCGTCAACCCCTCAGAAACCACCCGTCGCCATGGTGTGCTGCCATCAGTGTGGTGTGCACGTGCCTGCCAGCGACGCGGTCATGGGGCATAAAGGGCCTTATTGCAACCAGGCCCATCTCAAGCAAGCAGAAGGTTAAATGACCGCGCAGCCTCCGAAGTCGGGCAGCAGCGCGGGCGAACAACCGCTGGAATTTGAAAGACTCTGGCGCGGCTTCATGACAGCGCGTGCCACCTTGGGGCTGGTGCTGGTCACCTTGCAAGGCAGCATTTACCTGCTGGCTGCACAACCGTCGGGGGCACCATTGACGCTGTGCCTGGCCTATGCCGCAGCCACCTTGACGCTGCGCGTTACCGATCATCCGCGCCAACTGGGTCAGACCATCGACGGACTCTGGCTACGCACCGTGGGGCTCGACGTGCTGACCTTCAGTGTGCTGCAATTGGTGCAGGGCAGCAGTATCAATTACTCTGCCCTGTTGGCCTTGCCGGTGCTGATGGTCAGCATCCTTGGCACCGCGCTGCAAGCCATGGCCTCTGCTGCGGGCGTGACCTTGCTGCTGTTTGGCTACGCGGGCTGGTTGTCGGTACAAAGTGGCAACGATTTCACGCCCTACTTGCTGCAAGCTGCGCTGACAGGCGCCGGGTGTTTCGCCATCTCATTTATTGCCAGCCAAATGGCGACCCGACTGGCCAGTGTCGAATTGCGCGCTAAGCGCAGCCAGCTTGCTGTGGCCGTACAGCAGCAAGTCAATCAGTTGGTGATTGAGTCGCTCACCGAAGGCATCATGGTCGTGACGCCAGCCGGACAGGTCCATCTGGCCAATCCGGCGGCCAAAGCGCTGCTGCAAGCCCCCGGCCATGACCACCTCATGCTGGGCGCGCAGCCCGGTTGGCAGGGCTTGATGGATTTGATCAACGCCAGTTTTGCCAGCCAGCAGCCGCAACAGGCGCAAGTGGAAATCCGCCATCACGCACACCCCCTGCGACGCTTGTTGGTGCGCACGCAACTGACCCGTTCGCAAGACAGTGATACGCTGGGTTTGTGCGTTCTGTTTCTGCTAGATCAGCGCGAATTCGAGGCGCGCATTCGTACTGAAAAGCTGGCCGGCATGGGTCGCATGTCGGCTGCGGTGGCGCACGAAATTCGCAACCCGCTGGCGGCCATTACGCAGGCCAACGCGCTGCTCGCAGAAGATTTGAAAGATCCGGGACAGCAGCGCCTGGCGCACATGGTGCAGCAAAACGCAAACCGGCTCGAGGCCATCGTCAAGGACGTCTTGCACCTGGCACAGGTACCCGGCAACACCGAGCCAGCGCAGCCCATCAACCTGAACGAAGCGATTGACCGCATCGGACGCGACTGGAACATCCAGAATGAGCGTGCAAACCTGCTGGCCATTGATCCCCAGTCAGCCAACGTCAGCGTGGTGTTTGACACCGAGCATTTGCGCCGGGTCTTGACCAACCTGGCGGACAACGCGCTACGCTATGCAAGCGGTCAACCTGGCAGCATCCAGATCGGCGTGCAAACCAGTGACCGCCCCAGCCAACCCGGTGAAGCGCAGCTTAGCGTATGGAGCGACGGTGCCGCACTTGAGCCATCGGTTGAACAGCATCTGTTTGAACCTTTTTTTTCATCAGAAAGCCGCTCCAGCGGGCTCGGGCTTTATATTTGCCGTGAACTGTGCGAGAGTCATGGCGCCTCGATCACGTATGAACGTACGCAGCGACGGGTCATGAACCAATGGGTACCGGGCAATGAGTTCCGCATCACGTTCAGGCAAACTATGGGCGTGGAACCCACCGCATGAACACCCACCCCATGACTGCCTCTGCCAGCCCGATCCGCATCCTGGTCGTTGACGACGAACCAGACTTGCTGACGCTTTATGAGTTGACACTCTTGCGTGAAGGTTACGCAGTTGATGCCGCAGCCAACCTGCAACAAGCGCGCGCGCAACTGGCGCAGCACCGCTATGACGTACTGATTACCGACATGCGTCTGCCCGACGGTGTGGGCATGTCGATCATTCATGACATCAAATCCAGTGCCCGCACCGAACTTTGCATTGTGATCACCGCCTATGGGTCCACCCAGAATGCTGTTGAGGCCTTGAAGGCTGGTGCCTTTGACTATCTGACCAAACCGGTCGATTTAAAACAGTTCCGTTCTGTGGTTGCTTCCGCGGTTCGAAGCGTCACCGCATTGGTGGCAGAAAACGCCGCCACCCAGCACGCCCCCAACAGCGGCGCTGGTGGGGCATTGGGACAGCGCGCGCTGGGGCGCCTGGTCGGACGCTCTGAGTGCATGCAACAGATCAAGGAGCGCATCCTGAAAGTCGCCTCCAGCATGGCCCCGGTGATGGTGACGGGCGAATCTGGCACCGGCAAGGAGCTGGTCGCCTACGCCATCCATGCCAACAGCCATCGGGCCAACGGCCCCTGGGTGGCGGTGAACTGCGGTGCCATCCCCGAAACCCTGCTCGAAGCTGAGTTCTTTGGGGCCAAAAAAGGCGCTTACACCGGAGCCACCCAGGACCGCGAAGGATTTTTCCACGCGGCGCGCGGTGGCACGCTTTTTCTAGACGAAATTGGCGACCTGCCGCTGGCCATGCAATCCAAGTTGTTGCGCGCTATCCAGGAACGAAAAGTTCGCCCGCTAGGCTCCAACCAAGAGGACACGGTCGATGTGCGCATCATCAGTGCCACGCACAAAAACCTGGCCCAAGCGGTTCAAAACGGCACGTTCAGGCAAGACCTGTTTTACCGGCTCAACGTCATTGATATGGTGATTGCACCTTTGCGCGAGCGCACGCAAGACCTGCCGGAACTATGCAACGCCTTGTTGCTGCGTATCGCCGAAGAAGCCAACATGCCCACGCCAATCTTGACCGGCGAAGCACTGAGTCGCCTGTCGAAAATGCCCCTGCCAGGCAACGTGCGTGAACTGGAAAACCTGTTGTACCGTGCGGTGGCGCTCAGCGACAGCCCGTCCCTGAGCCTGGATGCCCCTGCCGAGCAGCCGATGGTTGCCACGTCGGCCTTGCAGCCAGGCGTTGACGCCAAAGAGCAGGGCCCCATGCCCCATGATCTTCAGGCTTACCTGGACGATCTAGAGCGCGACATCCTGACCCGGGCCCTGCAAGCCACGCGCTTTAACCGTACCGCCGCCGCTGCGCGGCTGGGCCTGAGTTTGCGCCAGATCCGTTATCGCATCGAGCGGCTGCAAATCGAAGCACCCGCCAGCGGCTTTGTGCAGGATGATTTGTCCTGAACAGCACGCGCCCGCTGGCAACCAGCATCTATGGCGTGCTGGCTGGTATCGCTTTGCTGCGCCCTGCCCATCGCCCAACTTTGGCCCGCGCCCAGGTGGCAGCAAGATTGATTTGCTCGTGCTTCATTGCATCAGCCTGCCGCCGGGTCAGTACGGTGGGCCTGAAGTGGAACAGTTGTTCACCAACCAGCTCGACTGGCAGCAGCACCCCTACTTTCAGACCATCCAGGGCCTTCAGGTGTCGGCGCATTTTTTCATCCAGCGCGACGGCTGCCTGCGGCAATTTGTAAGCTGTGATGAGCGCGCCTGGCACGCCGGTGCTTCCAGCTACCGGGGCCGCGCCAACTGCAATGACGACAGTATCGGCATCGAGTTGGAGGGGCTCGACGGCACGCCGTTTGAAGCCGCCCAATACGCCACACTGCGCGCGCTGTGCGCGGCCGTTTTGCAGCAGTACCCGATCGCTTACATCGCCGGTCATGAACACATCGCCCCCGGACGCAAGCGCGACCCCGGCCCGGGCTTTGACTGGGCTAGGTTGCAGCATGATCTGGCCCTTGAGGATCGGTTTTTGCCTTGATCCGTTGGGGACAGAGCTAAAGATCTGTCCCGCAATTCTGATCAGTTGGGGACAGAGCTAAAGATCTGTCCCGCAATGTCTCACATGTTTCTTCTGTATTGCCCGCCCACTTCAAACAGCGCGGTGGTGATCTGGCCCAGGCTGCACACGCGCACGGCGTCCATCAGCACCTCAAACACGTTTTGGTTGTCGATGACCGCTTGTTGCAGGCGCTTGAGTTGCGCCGGTGCTTGCTTGGCGTGGCGGGCGTGAAAGTCAGCCAGGCGCTTCAACTGGCTCTGTTTTTCTTCTTCAGTGCTGCGCGCCAGCTCTAGCTTGTCGTTGACCGGGTCACCATGCGGATTGCGGAAGGTGTTAACGCCAATGATCGGCAGCTCGCCGGTGTGCTTGAGCATTTCGTAGTGCATCGATTCGTCTTGAATCTTGCCGCGCTGGTAGCCGGTTTCCATGGCGCCCAACACGCCGCCGCGCTCGGTGATGCGCTCGAATTCTGAGAGCACAGCTTCTTCCACCAGCTCGGTGAGTTCTTCGATGATGAATGCGCCTTGTGATGGGTTTTCGTTTTTGGCCAGACCCCATTCGCGGTTGATGATGAGCTGGATCGCCATGGCGCGGCGCACGGAATCTTCGGTGGGCGTGGTGATGGCTTCGTCGAACGCGTTGGTGTGCAGGCTGTTGCAGTTGTCGTAGATGGCAATCAGCGCTTGCAGCGTGGTGCGGATGTCGTTGAACTGAATCTCTTGCGCGTGCAGGCTGCGGCCGCTGGTCTGGATGTGGTACTTGAGCTTTTGGCTGCGCTCGTTGGCCCCATATTTTTCCTTCATGGCCACGGCCCAGATGCGTCGCGCCACGCGGCCCATCACGGTGTATTCTGGATCCATACCGTTGGAAAAGAAGAAGCTCAAATTCGGCGCAAAGTCGTCAATGTGCATGCCGCGTGCCAGATAGGCTTCAACAAAGGTGAAGCCGTTGGACAGCGTGAACGCCAGTTGGCTGATCGGGTTGGCACCCGCTTCGGCGATGTGGTAGCCGCTGATGCTTACGCTATAGAAATTGCGCACGTTGTGGTGCACAAAGTAGCTGGCAATGTCACCCATCACCTTCAGGCTGAACTCGGTGCTGAAGATGCAGGTGTTCTGCCCCTGGTCTTCTTTCAGAATGTCGGCCTGCACCGTGCCGCGTACATTGCTCAGCACCCATTCACGGATTTTTTGTGCCTCGGTGTCAGTCGGCTCGCGGCCGTTGTCAGAAGCAAATTTTTCCAGGTTCTGGTCGATCGCAGCGTTCATGAACATGGCCAGAATGCTGGGAGCCGGGCCGTTGATGGTCATGCTGACGCTGGTGGCCGGGTCGCACAGGTTAAAGCCGCCGTAGAGCACTTTCAGGTCGTCGATGGTGGCAATCGATACGCCGCTATTGCCAATCTTGCCGTAGATGTCCGGGCGCGGGTCGGGGTCGTTTCCGTACAGCGTGACCGAATCAAACGCCGTGCTCAGACGCTTGGCCGGCATACCGCTAGAGAGCAGTTTGAAGCGCTTGTTGGTACGAAACGGGTCGCCTTCACCGGCAAACATGCGCGTGGGGTCTTCGCCCTCGCGCTTGAAGGCAAAAGTGCCAGCGGTGTAGGGGTAGCTGCCGGGCACGTTGTCAAGCATCAGCCACTTGAGGATTTCGCCGTGGTCTTCGTACTGCGGCAGGCAGACCTTGCGGATGGTCGTACCGCTCAAGGATTTGGTGGTGAGCTGGGTACAGATTTCCTTGTCGCGGATTTTGACGATGTACATGTCGCCCGCGTAGGCTTGCTGCATGGTCGGCCACTGCGCCAGCAGTTTGGCTGCTGCCGGGTCTTGCAGACTGCGACGGTCCTCGGCCAGCGCCAGCACCGTGTCATACGCGCCGGGTTTGGCGCTACCGTCCTTGTCGGGGTCAGCCGCCAACAACATGCGCGCGGATTCAGTCAATTGCTGGATTTCACGCGCCAGCCGGGCCTGTTCACGCGCTTTTTTCTTGTAGCCGCGCACAGTGTCGGCAATCTCGGCCAGGTAGCGTGTGCGCGACGCGGGCAGCACCGGGGTCTGGTTGGTGCTGTGACGCACACTCACTTTGGGTAAAGAACCTTCGGTCACCTTCAGGCCCAGTTCGGCCAGCCGCGTTTTCAGGGCTTGGTACAGCGCGGTCACGCCGTCATCGTTGAAGCGCGCGGCCATGGTGCCAAACACCGGCATCTGGTCCACTGGCGTGGTGAAGGCCTCTTTGTTGCGCTGCACCTGCTTGGCTACGTCGCGCAGTGCATCACTAGCACCCTTGCGGTCAAACTTGTTGATAACAACAAACTCGGCAAAGTCGAGCATGTCGATTTTTTCGAGCTGGCTGGCCGCGCCAAACTCGGGTGTCATCACATAAATGGGCACATCCACATGCGGCACGATGGCCGCGTCGCCCTGGCCGATGCCCGAGGTTTCGACGATGATCAGGTCAAACCCGGCTACCTTGCACGCGGCAATTACATCGGGCAGCGCCGCGCTGATCTCGGAGCCAAAGTCGCGCGTGGCCAGGCTGCGCATGAAGACGCGCTGGCGGTTGTCTGCAGCGGGCGCGCCCCCATCCCTGCCTTCCCCCAGCGGGGGAAGGGGTGACGACAAGATCGCCTGGCTTTGGCTGTTGCTCCCGCCCCCGCTGGGGGAGGGTTGGGGCAGGGGCTGAGCCCACGGGCTGATGGCGTTCATGCGGATGCGGTCGCCCAACAGCGCGCCGCCGCTCTTGCGTCGGCTCGGGTCAATGCTGACCACCGCCACGCGCTGGCTGTCGTTTTGGTCCAACCGCAAGCGGCGAATCAGCTCGTCAGTCAGGCTCGATTTGCCCGCGCCACCGGTGCCGGTGATACCCACCACCGGTATTTTTTTGGTCGCTGCTTGCGCTCGCATTTGCTGCGCCAGCGCCGCAAAAGGCTTGGTGGTCTTGCCGCCTTCGCTACACTGCTCCAGCGCCGTGATCAGCTGCGCCAGTGCGCGCCAGGCCAGCTCGGTGTGGCCTTGAATGGCATCCAGCGTTTGCGGTGCGTAGCCGCTGATGTCGTGGTCACAGCACTTGACCATCTCGCCGATCATGCCCGCCAACCCCATGCGCTGGCCGTCTTCTGGGCTGTAGATGCGCGCGACACCATAGACCATAAGCTCTTTGATTTCACTGGGCACGATCACGCCGCCACCGCCGCCAAACACCTGGATGTGCGCGCCGCCACGGGCTTTGAGCAGATCAACCATGTACTTGAAGTACTCGACATGGCCGCCCTGGTAGCTGCTGATGGCAATGCCCTGCGCGTCTTCTTGCAGCGCAGCGGTCACCACCTCGTCGACACTGCGGTTATGCCCCAGGTGAATCACCTCCGCACCCATGCTTTGCAAGATGCGGCGCATGATGTTGATGGCAGCATCATGGCCGTCAAACAGGCTGGCAGCGGTGACAAAACGTACCTTGTGCGTGGGGCGGTAGTTGGCCAAGGCCTTGAAGTCGGCGGACAGGTCGGTCATGGTGCGGGTCTCCAGAAAGGGTCAAGCGGTAAGTTGAATCGTCCATCAGACCAGTCTGCGCTGACTTGACGTTGACGTAAACGTCAATCTTACCGGTTTTTGCCGTGTTGCATTTCAAGGTACAGTGCGCCCAGTTTTTTTATGTCATCACCATGTCACATTCTTCCACTGACGACACCAACACACCCCAGGGCGACGTGCTCCCCGCGCCAGGCTACGCCGGTGATATCTCTTGTCAGACGGCGTACCGCTGGTGGCAAAGCGGGCAAGCGGTGCTGGTGGACGTGCGCAGCAGCGCCGAGCTGGCCTGGGTGGGCTTTGTACCCGGCGCGCTGTGCGTGCCCTGGAAAGAATGGCCAGGTATGGCGCTCAACCCCAACTTTGACGAGCAACTGCGTGCCGCCGTGCCCCCTGGCAAAAAAGTACTGATGCTGTGCCGCAGCGGCGTGCGCTCCATCGCCGCCGCGCAGCGTGCCGCGCAGCTGGGACTACAGGCGTACAACATACTCGAAGGCTTTGAAGGCAACCCCGACGCAAACGGGCAACGCAACCGCGTGGGAGGTTGGCGTTTTCACGGCTTGCCTTGGCAGCAGGGATGAACCCCGAACGAGTGCGCCAACAACTTTGCCGATAATCCCCCTATGACATTCTTGGCCATCGACGTTGGCAACACCCGCCTGAAGTGGGCGCTGCACAGCGCACCCCGCCGCGACGCGACCGTGCTGGCCCAGGGCGTTGAATTTCTGGAAAACATCGAAAAACTCGCCGAAGGCGGTTGGGCCAAGTTGCCTCACCCCACCCATATGCTGGGTTGCGCAGTGGCCGGTGACGTGGTACGCCGTCGTGTGGAAGATCAGATGGAGCCGTGGGACGTTTCTGCCCAGTGGGTGGTCGCCAGCAGCACCGAAGACGGTCTGACCAACGGCTACGACCACCCGGCCCGCCTGGGTGCCGACCGCTGGGTGGCCATGGTCGGTGCCAGGCACCGCGTGCTGACGCAAGGCCCCGCCTGCCCGGTGGTGGTGGTGATGGTGGGTACGGCTGTGACGGTCGATGCCATCGACACCCACGGGCGCTTTCTGGGCGGGCTGATCTTGCCCGGGCACGGCATCATGCTACGTGCGCTGGAATCGGGCACCGCCGGGCTACATGTGCCCACCGGTAACGTGGTGGAGTTTCCCACCAACACCAGTGATGCACTCACCAGCGGCGGCACCTACGCCATTGCCGGTGCCATTGAGCGCATGGTGCAGCACCTGCGCCAGCGCTGTGGCACCGAGCCGCGCTGCATCATGACCGGCGGCGCCGGCTGGAAGATGGCCCCCACCATGTCGGTGCCGTTTGAGCTGGTGGACAACCTGCTGTTTGACGGCCTGCTGGAGATGGCCGCGCGCAGGTTTGGCTGAGTACCCCAATCGTCCCGGAACGCGTCCAGGGAAAGTCAAAAAGTCAAATGACCATGAAATTCCACACTGCTTAGCAAAAAAAAAGTTTGCGGCGCCTAAGGCCTCCCAAGCAGCGCGCTGATCGATCCAAGGGAGCGCGTCTACACCACGGCAAGGCCACAGCAGGGTCGATCTTCAAGGTGGAGGCGCAGCGCTGGTCAGCGCTTCAAATCCGGAAATCACATCAAACAATTCCTCGTCAATGCCACTTTGGCGCAGGCGGTGAAACGAGCGGTTCAGGTCTTCCAGCAGTTCATTGATATTCTTTTCAGCGCGCTGCATGGCCGCCAGCCGACTGGCGTTTTCGCTGGCCAGGGACTGGGCGCAGGCCCTGAAAAGCGAGACGAACAGGTATTCCTGCACGAAGGCCAGCAAGGTCGCGGTCCCGCCGTTCATGACCTCCGGCAAAATTTTGGTTGGCCAGACCGTCCCTGTTAACGCACGCCGCCAGACCTCATCCAGTGGCAGCAAGCGCTGGCAGGCGGGGCTGTAAATTGCCCCAGCGTGGGGGCTGTTGTGAAAAACGTAAACCTGCCCGATCTCACCTTTCTCGCGCGCCGTTTCAATTTCGACCAGAATTTGCCCAACCAGCGCTGTGATCGCGCCAATCGAGCCCGGCAGAAGAAAGTCTTGGCCCAACACCAGATCCGTTTCCGTCAAACGAGATCGGATGCGCTCGCCGACGGTCCAGACCGTCTTTTGAACCGGTAGTTCTTCCAGCGTCTTAACGACAAAATCGGCCATCACGTCGTTGAACTGGCCGACCAAGCCCTGGTCGGAGCCGAACACCACTGCGGCGATGGGCCCGGTTTCCCTGCGCTGCGCTGGCGCCGGGGCAAGTGGCTGTTCGATCTCGCGCAAGCACGCAACCAGCCCCAGTTGCACCGCGCGGTAGTAATCGTCCAGGGCGCGCACGGCGCTTTCATATTGACCGACGCTGGAGGCGGCCACCGCCTTCATCGTGCGCACCACGGACTGAAGGTCGCCGGCCGTGCCAATCTTGCGGCTCAGGCTGGCGGCGGTGTCGCTCATGAAGATTCCTTGCCAGCCGACCTGGTTGGGGCGCTGATAGCCGTTTCAGCCTGGGGCACCGCCTCGGGCTGAAAGCTGGCAAGCGCTGTGCGGGCGATCTGCACAATCGCCGCGCGATCTGCATCACTCAAATTGGCGGCAGTATCGAAACGCGCCTGCACCTCGTCGGGCAGCCTAGTGGCGGCTTCGCGCACCGCCTGCTCGGCCGCTGGCATACGGCCAAGCGGCACGCTGTCGAAGAGCTTTTCGGTCAATGCCATGAGCACCGCAATTTGTGCCGCGACAGACACCGGCGCAGATTCGGATTGCTTCAGGCAGGCCCTGATGCGCCGTCCGTGCTCAATGATCCTGGTGGTGCTTTCATCCAGCCTGGCGCCAAAGCGGGCAAAGGTTTCCAGTTCCTCGAACTGTGCATAGGCGAGCTTGAGGTCGCCGGCGACCGCGCGATAGGAGGCGCGTTGCGCCTTGCCACCCACGCGCGAGACCGATTTGCCAACGTCGACAGCAGGCAAAACGCCCAGTTCGAACAGCGAGGGCGAGAGGTAGATCTGCCCATCGGTAATGGAAATCAGGTTGGTTGGAATGTAGGCAGAAATATTCTGCGCTTCCGTCTCAATGATCGGCAGGGCCGTGAGCGAGCCGCCGCCACGCTCGTCGCGAAGGTGAGTTGCGCGTTCCAGCAGACGAGAGTGGATGTAAAAAATGTCACCTGGAAAAGCCTCGCGCCCAGGCGGGCGGCGCAGCAGCAAGGAGAGCTCGCGATAGGCGCGGGCATGCTGCGTGAGGTCGTCGTACACGATCAGCACGTCGCGGCCCGCTTCCATGAAATGCTCTGCAATGCTGGTGGCAGCATAAGGCGCAATGTAGGTCAGGCCTGGCGGGTCGTTGCCCTCGGTGACCAACACAACGGTGTATTCCATCGCGCCCTTGTCCTTCAAGACGGCGACCGCCTTGGCCACGGCTGAAGCACGCTGGCCAATCGCACAATAGACACACACCACATCCTGGCCATGCTGGTTGAGGATGGTGTCAATTGCGATGGCGGTCTTGCCGGTCTGCCGGTCGCCCAGAATCAGCTCGCGCTGGCCGCGCCCGATCGGAATCAAGGCATCGACCACCTTCAGGCCAGTCTGTAACGGCACGGTCACGGGCGCGCGGTCCATGATGGGCGAGGCGGAGCGCTCAATCGGTAAGCGCGCGCTGGCGGTCACCGGCCCCTGGCCGTCGAGCGAGCGGCCCAACGGGTCAATCACCCTGCCCAGCAAGCCGTCCCCCACGATGACGTCCATTACCCGGCCGGTGCGTTCGACTTTGTCGCCCGCCTGCAGACGCGAATAATCGCCCAGCAGCACGACGCCGATCTCGCTTTCGTCCACATTGAAGGCGATGCCAAACACATGACCGGGAAACTCCACCAGCTCGTCAAAGCCCGCACCCGGTAAGCCGGACACCATGGCGATGCCGGTGGAAACGCTGGTGATCGCCCCCACCTCCTTCGCTGTCAATTGCGCGTGGTACGACTTACGTCCCTGGCTCAGGCCCGCAAAGCTGCGGTCCAGGACACCTTGCAGGCTGTCAGGTGGCGCGCTCATGGGGCTTTCTCTGGCGCGTCTGGTTGGACTTTTTGGCCGGACTGTTCCTTGATGAGTTCGCCAATGTGCTGCTCCAGCGTGGTGAGAATATCCGCGATATTCCAGGCGACCTTCCAGCCATTGGCCGTGAGCTCGATGCCGCCGATCAAGTCCGGCGCAGTGTCAAACCGAATTTTGATGTCAGATGAGAGAGACTCATTGAGCGCCTGTTGTATGTCGTCTCGCTGGGTTGTTGACAGCTCGAAGGTGCTGCGCACGCGCACCGTGTTGGACGATGCCTTCAACGCCTTGGCAAGTCCCGCCCTGGCTTCGTCGTCAAGCTCTCGCAAGCGCTGAGCGAACACCTCGCCCATGCGTTCGTCGAGCCTCAAGCCAGCCAGATCGGTCAGCACCTTCTTTGCAACGGCAAACACTTCTTCTCGGCTGCGACGGGCAATGTCCTGCTGCAGGGTTTGCAACTCGCTGGCCAACGCGTCTTGTTTCTTGGCGCGCAAGGTGTCGGCCACTTGTCGCGCTTCGTCGAGCAAGCGTTGGCGCTCCGCCTTGGCTTCGTCTTTGGCCTGTTCCAGCAAGTCATTACGCTGGCGATCAAAATCCGCGTTCTTTTTTTGAAACGTCTCGCGTTCTTTTTGCGCTTCAGTTTGTTTGGAGGAAGCGTCGGTAAGAGCCAGGGCGATTCGTTTTTCACGCGCGTCGATGGCGTCGAGGATAGGCTTGTAAAGGAAGTGCTTCATCAGCCACACCAGCACCAGAAAATTCAGCGTTTGCGCACCAAAGGTGAACCAGTCAAAAAGCATGGCTTACTTTCCGGCAGCCAGGGCCAAGGCTTGGTTCCAGAACGGGTTGGCAAAAATCAGAATCATCGACACCACAAAACAATAGATGGCGGTGGACTCGATCATGGCCAAGCCTACAAACAGGGTCCGGGTGATGGTGGCTGAGGCATCGGGCTGCTGCGCCAGCGCCGTGAGCGCGGTCGCCACCGCCCGCCCTTCTGCAAATGCGGGGCCCATGGTGCCAAAACCCGTGGTGATGCCGGCGATGACGATGGAGGCCACCGCGATGATTGTTAAGCTATCCATTGCAAATCCTTCTTTTGTGAGTTGTTGTTAAATGTTTGGCGCCGGCTCAGCTTTGGGCTTGGACTTACGCACATGGGTGGCAGCGGCGATGTAAACCGCCGCCAGGATGCTGAAAATGTAGGCCTGCACCATGCCGGTGAGCAGCCCCAGCACAGTCATGACGATAGGAAAGATGAAGGGCGTGATGCTCAAGAGAATCCCGATGATCATGGCGCCGCTCATCATGTTGCCGAACAGGCGCACGGCAAGCGCCAGGGTGCGTGAGACCTCGCTGATGATGTTGAATGGCAGCATGATGGCGGTCGGCTTCAGGTAGGACTTGAGGTAGCCACCCAGCCCCTGGTCTTCAATGCCGAACAGCGGCACGGCCACCATCACGCACAAGGCCAGCGCGGCCGTGGTTGACAGTGAGCCGGTGGGCGGCTCATAGCCGGGAATCACGGTGCACAGGCTGGCCATGGCGACAAACAGAAACAGCGTGCCAAGAAAGCCGATGTATTTGCGTGGATGGCGCAGCCCAACATCTTCAATTTGCTTTTCGATGCCGGTCACGACGATCTCAAGCAGGTTCTGCCAGCGCGAACGGGTGTGGTCAGTGGACAGCCTGCGCGTGATCAGTTTGGCGCCCACAGACAGCACGAGCATCAGCGCCCAGGTGGTCGCAATGGTGGCATTGAGCTTGACGAACCCATATTGCCAGAGAATGATTTCATCAGGGCTAAGGCGCATGGCTGGCCTCCTGCACGGGTTGCGACCGGGCTCCTTCGGGTTCGCGAGTCAAGCGCGTCACAAGCTGGCGCGCCATGACAAAACCGACCAGGCAGCTGAGTAGACGCTGCCAGTCGCCGCCCGAGACAAGGTAAAACCCGGTCATCGTCACGCCCATCCTCAGCAACAGGCTGCCAAACACCCAAAGTGCGGGATTGGCGGAAGCAAGACTCTTGCGCACTGTCCACCACAGGCCGCCGAAAAAGAACGTCCCGAGCGCCCCGCCTGCGAGCCATGCCAGCGCCAAAGCAAGTGTGTCATTCATCGTCATTGTCTCGTTCGTCCCGCATCGCCTGGTCTTCCTTGCTTACCCAGTGCCAGGCATTCAGGCAACCGAGTGTCAGTCCGGCCATCAACAGCGCCAGCGTCCAGGTGCGCCCGCCGGGATAGCGGCGGTCCAGCCAGAGGCCGAGTGCAGCGCCCAGCAGGGTCGGCACCACGATTGACCAGCCGACGACCCCCATCAAGCCCAGACCAAACCACACGCCCGGCGTGGCGTTACGCTGTGCCTTGAGCTTGCGCGCGGCCTTGACACCGACCTGCTCGGCCAGCCCAGGTGTGATTTTCGGGACCTTGCTGGTTTCTTCAATCATGTTGAAAAGTCGCAAAGCGACGCAGAAAACCACTCTCGAGCTTGGCCATGACCGAGCGCACGTTTTGTTCACGCTCGTCGAGCGCCAAAAACTCCTGCTCCACGGCCTGTCGCAATTGGCCAAGATCCGTCCCAACCATGGCCCGCCGTACCGAAATCCTCACGTCGGGCCCGGCCTTGACCAGCACACCGCCATCGACGGCGACAAAAACCTCTCCGTCGTCCGCAGTCTCGTAGATCAGGATGCCGGGCTCAAGCGCCGCCACGCAATCGCGCCGATGTGGCAGCAAACCGAACGAGCCGGCACGGGTTTCCGAGACGATGCGCAACACGCCCGCCTTCTCGACAAACACCTTAAAGGGCAGAAGAATCTTAAGATTCATGGCGGTCGGCCGTCGCTGCTGGCTGGGCCTCGGCCTGGATCTTGGTCTTGGCTTCGTCGATCTTCCCGATCATGTAGAGCGCGCTCTCGGGCACATCCTTGAATTCATCGTTCAGGATGCGTTCGCACCCGTCAAGGGCGTCTTCCAGGCTGACCAGCTTGCCCTGCATGCCGGTGAATTGCTCGGTCGTGAAAAACGGCTGGGTCAAAAACCGCTCCAACCGGCGCGCCCGGCCCACCACGTTGCGGTCTTCTGGCGACAACTGCTCCAGTCCAAGCATGGCAATGATGTCTTTCAGCTGGGCATATTGGGCCAGCGTGCGCCGGATTTCCTGGGCCAGCGCGTAATGGCGTTCGCCGACGATGCCCGGCGTGGCCATCTTGGAACTCGATTGCAGCGGATCAATCGCCGGATAAAGCCCTTCGCTGGCGCGTTTGCGCGACAGCACGATGGACGCAGACAGGTGCGAGAACGTGTGCACGGCCGCCGGATCGGTAAAGTCGTCCGCCGGCACATACACCGCCTGAATCGAGGTGATAGCGCCGGTGTCGGTGTTGGCGATACGCTCCTCCAGAGCCGACAATTCGGTGCCCATCGTGGGCTGGTAGCCCAGGCGCGATGGCATCTGCCCCATCAGGCCAGACACCTCAGAGCCAGCCTGAATGAAGCGAAAGATGTTGTCGATGAGCAGCAGCACATCGCGATGCTCGTCGTCGCGGAAGTATTCGGCCATGGTCAAGGCCACGTGGCCGACTCGAAAACGGCTGCCCGGTGGCTCGTTCATCTGGCCAAACACCATCACCATGTTGGGCAGCACACCGGCCGCCTTCATGTCACGGTACAGCTCTTCACCTTCGCGGCAGCGCTCGCCAATGCCGCAAAAAATACTCACGCCCTCCTGGTGGCCGACCATGTTGTGAATCATTTCAGTCAGCAGCACGGTTTTGCCCACGCCAGCGCCGCCAAAAAGGCCCGCTTTGCCGCCGCGCTCCAGCGGCAACAACACGTCAATGACCTTGATACCGGTCTCGAAAATTTCAGATTGGGTAGACCGTTTTGCCAGTGGTGGTGGCGATCGGTGCACGGAACGCCACTGCACTTCCACGGGTGTTGGTCGGCGGTCGATCGCATTGCCGAAGACGTCGAACATGCGGGAAAGGATGCCTTTGCCCACGGGTGCCTTTAGTGGTGCGCCGGTGTCCTGCACCGCCATGCCGCGCGCCAGACCCTGTGTGGGCGTCAATGCAATCGCGCGCACAGGTGTGCATCACGCTGGGCCAGCACCTCAAGCACAATCTGTCCCTCGTCGGCGTGCAGCACGGTGTGGATGGACGGCAAACTCACGTCAAACCGCACGTCCACCACGCTGCCGCGCACGGCCACCACGGTGCCGAAGTTCATACGCGCTTCATACGCCCCAGACGACATCCTTGCCGGCTTTCGCACTGGTTCTGAGCAGATCGATGAAGGGGCCGGCGCGATCGCGCAACCTGACGCTGTCGCCTTCAACCTCAACCACGAGCCCGGGATTCTCGCGGCGCTTGGCTTCAGCGGCCTCGTGAACCTCGATCGCGGCTTCTAGCGCCGCAATGGCGGCCGGAATTTGGGCCACGGTGATGATGCCCTGCGCTGAGGGTTCTTTGCCAATAATGGAGAGCATTTGATCCCCGTTGGCCTGAAGCATGATGACATCTGCATCTGCTTGGGATTTGAATTTATAAATCATGTTGAGTCCTTAATGGGGCGATACGCTGATTTGGGAAATACCCTCTTTTGCGCAGTGTAGGCTCGGTATTCTCCGTTGAACTAAACCGCTGACGCGGTGGTTGGAACACGCAGCGCTACCACCGTGCTTTCTTTGGCGCCTATCTTGCATTGGTGCGTGATTAGGTGAAACCTTTGAACTGGGGAACATCCCCCGCTTCAAAGGAAACTCACCATGACACCTCTGCGTAAACGCATGCTCGATGCGATGAT
>Ga0210046_1000697_pt1 | contig 30437 bp, 21 predicted proteins | sample CryGeyCG2114_250_FD_185461 | JGI IMG/M metagenome (GOLD analysis project Ga0210046, IMG submission 185461) | Groundwater microbial communities from aquifer - Crystal Geyser CG18_big_fil_WC_8/21/14_2.50 (SPAdes) (version 2) | ecosystem: Environmental > Aquatic > Deep subsurface > Groundwater ...
GTGCAACCAAAAACTTTAAATCAACAATCTGGTAGACTTATCCACAGTTGCTGCGACACAAAACAGCAACCTGTCCTGGGTCAATATTCATTCAGCACGATGGGTCAATATTCAATCAGCGATAACAATGTCTGTGCAGCTTGGTTATGCCGTCGATCTGTATAACCTGCTGGTCAAGATGTCAGCCCAGAAGGGCGGCCTGTCGGAGATGAAGCGGTTGGAGGTGAACGGCCTGGTGGATCAGCTAAACGTCTTCATCCGCCTCGGCTGGCCCCGCAAATTCCCGCCACCGCCAATTGCACCCTGGGCTTTCTGATCGAGGCGCGTGCAGACATGTGTGAACTGTGCCAAAAGGCGCGCAAATCTCGGCCGTTTTTGCGCGATCTGTGTTAAATCGTTTTTGGGCCGTTTTTTTTTGGCCTCTGCCCTAAAACCCTTGTTAATTCGGCACTTCCGGTTTCTTCCCTCTTCTTCCCGCTTTCTCCCATCAGTGCCAAATCAAACACCAGCACACAGTTGTCCCAAAAATATCCCCTCAAAAGAAAAACGGCCCGGAGCAATTAACTCCAAGCCGCATCTTGTTTGGTGGCCCGGGGCACTATCCAACGACCAATGGCCACCGAAACTTGATGGTGGCAACTCCCAAGGTACCCCCAGCGGTACCCCCAGAATGAGTTTTGAGCGAGGGAAATGCATTCAGGATAGGACAGCTCGTCGGCCATTACTGCCGATGGCTTGCAGATGGACCATAGACCGTTATGGAATCAGCACCGGCCATAGGAGCCTTTGTCATCCCGAGCGGCATCTTTCTAAAAACGCGTCTGCATGCTTTTAACCATAAGCGACATTCTGGCTTCCCGAAATTGGTCGGGCATCAAGGGAGTCTATGAAATTCTTTTCGCCAACAGCCCCGCTTCCGGCAACCAATTCGTTATTGCCGATGACGGCAATGGATTAGGATTGTCAGACAACTTGAATAGCTACGTCCGCTCAAACTCAACCGGAACTTTTGCAGAAGTTAATCCACTCTCTTGGATTGCGAATATGCATTCGTCACGTTTTTGCTTGTTAGTGAAAGTAATTCTTCGCGACCCGAATGATCCATGGATATACAAATCAGCACCGTGTTTTCGAGTAATTCGCCCTATTTCTGATAATCGCACTTCGTCCATTTTTGGGAGGTCACGAATAAATCTTAATTTTATATAGTCCATCACATCGTAACTTTCTTGGTCAAATTTAAAAACAATTCGATCTTTCTCCGAATCAACAATCACGCCAAAGTGTGCAACTGCAAGCCATTTGAACATGATGATGCTCAACCAAAACCACAGAATGATAAATGGGCTCTCAACAAGAAGAATAACCACCACTACTGATGGCTGAATAGGATCCATCAATAGTATCGGGAGCATGCACAAGAACAGAATAAGCGTAGGTCCAAACATAATTGCCGCAAAGGGTTTTAGGACTGCTTTGATATCATTTATTCGTCGAACTGAAGAACCTTCACTTCCCATTGAAAAATATCGACGTACCAAATATCGGTGGTAGCTGATGGTCATCAACCCGAATAGAATGAACTGCATTAAGGCCAAAAACATCAATATGAGCAAGCCAAGTAGCAGCCCACCTTCATCTTCTTTATCATTTTTCTTAGTGACCAATTTATTCTCCGAGTTAATCCGCCCCATTAAACAAAATGAACTTCTACTGGACGATTCCTATGCAATAGCAACCAATCACCATTTCCATCCAGTTTGGTCTGGAATACGCAACTTACCAAAGCCGACAAAATTCCAAAGCATTTTTGATGAACCCTTCCCAGACTGGCATTGCACCATGCTAAACATGGCTTCCTTATTGAAGAAGGAGATTCCTTTACTGACTACGTCTTGTGTCGTTTTCAGTGCGCCTCAATAAGCGCCGCTCAATCTGAAGTGTAGTTCGTTGTTCGCATCTCGCGCCGCATTGCCCAGCCGTCATGGACCCCAGCGCTGGCAATCGTCAACGCGCCCTTTCCAATGCGCCGGTTGATCGCATCCATGATCTGCATAAAATCAATTAACCCAGTGGGACTTCGACCGGACGATCTCGGTGCAAAACCAACCAATCGCCGTTTTCATCCAATGCCTCAAGTCCTATCTCAACGATGATACTCACTGCGGCATCGGGGCTATTTGCCTTGATTGCACCTTCAAGTCGCTGGCTAGCGCGTTGCATGAGCAGCCCACTTTTCCTGTAGCTGTTACTATGTTCGCTAAATGCTTTTACTTCCTGATATACCTTGATGATGCCTGCCGCAGAAAATAATAATCCATATGCGACATCGAACCATTCAGAGAGCGAGTGCGCAGACTCTGGCGAGCTATTTGTGAGAAGGGGTTGGGAGATGGTGAACACGATGAGCAAACCGACTCCAAGCCAGAAAAACACTGCCGCCCAACTCGACCAAACCTTGCTTTGGTCATTGTTCTTTTTTGCATTGTTGCCGCCCCCCTTCCCCTTTGTTCCCATAAAGTAGTGTCGCTGATCTTCGATCCAGTTGAGCCTGATACTTTCCAAGGAAGACAAATCAGTTTCTTTTTCTAACTCACCCACGTCAACTGACAATTCATTGGTTCGAAGCGCTTGGCGTATCCATTCCAGTTCATCACGCTGATCAGAAAGAAAGTAATCCGCAACACTGGCATCGATACCAGCAAGCTTCCAGTAATATTGAACACGGCAAGCTTCCGCCAAGGACCGATAATCCAAATATCGACTTTCCAATCGTTCTTTTTTTTCCCATTTGTATGCCAAAGCAGCCAAGACAATCGCCACAACAGCCCCCCACAACAACTGGGGTGAAGGAATCGGCCCGGAAAAAAGCTGTTGCAATACAATGGCGAGCGCAGCAAGTGCGCCAATCACAAAAAATATCTGGCCACGAGTTTTCTGCGCTTGCTGCGATAGCGCATCAGCAATAGCAAACATGCTCTTGCTTGGCTCTGCCAGCAACAAACGCACTGATGTTGCGGCAGCCCCACCACCTTTTAAGTAGCTTTTGCTACAGGCAAGAGCGGATGGATCAGATTTGATTAGTACCATTGCATCCTTGTTGAACACGTCGATTCGTTCAACGACCTCAGACCACCGCTCAAGTTCGCCCTCTCCGCTCATCCCTTGAGGATGAGGAGCGATGAATGTGATTCTGCCAACTTTTTCTTGACTGATAAAACCAAGATCACCATGTCGTCTTGTTACTATATGAATAACGGGCCTGGCATCAGGTATGGTGTTGCTAGACATTCCGCGACCTGCATGAGGTATCTCGGATGTAAATCTTTCTACGACATCACTTGTTCCACCCGCCAGTCCTGTTGATTTCCCATCCCAGTATGCAATCAACTGCTGCGATTGCTGCATCAGTCGTACACCCGCCCCGAAATAATCAGAAACGCTATTAGCCAGACTGGGAACGACCTCCACCCAAGTCGCCTTACACAATAGTTCATGAAACTCCTCCTTTGAACCAAAACCCTCAAAATCTCGCTCATATACTTCCACAGGTGATGGCAATATCACCCCGAGCATCCACCCCATTTCCAAGGCGCAATAGGCAGCGATCCTATCGGCCCCTTCTGCTAGGCAGCTGATTAAGACACGTGGAGAATTTGGCGTTAATCCGGCGATTTTAGTTAGAACAGAGCGAGTGGCAGTCTCCAATACTGCATTATCAGCATCAGGAATATCACGATGCCCCGTGACGCCAACAACAATTGGCGCACACCCCAGTCTGTTTATGAAATTCGATTCAGTTTTTTCACTCATACTCATTTAGCCTGGTTAAGGTTTTCCCGCAACCATTACAGGAATAATCATTCTCTTCCCATTTCGACTCAATGTAATGAGAGCATACTGATTCGCTCTCAAATTTTGAATTGCGCGAATCGAGTCACGCTTGTTTTGAATTTTCGTTCCGCCAATTCCCAGAATAACATCGCCTGTTTTAATGCCTGCTTTCTCTGCCCCCGAACCCGCTACCACGCCAGCTACATGCACACCTTCATTATTGTCAGGCATTTCAACTAAGTACTCGATTCCTATCCATCCTTCACCACCATTTTCGGAGCCGTCTGAAGTGGTTTTGTCATTCGAGAATAGGCCGCCAAATACACTCCCTGAGTTTGGCTTTTCATGACTGGCGACAACAAGTCGTTCTGCCATTAGCAATAAGTCATTGCGCACTGGAAGCCCTTCAGTTCGTTTCTTTAAAACTTCGAATTCGGCAGATAACAGAGACTCTTCGTATAACGACAGATACTTTTGAGATTCGACCTCAGGATTGGAGACTTTGCCAGAAAGTGAATTTGAAAGTAGCGACAGGAAGACCAGACTTACTTTATTTCTTTCTGGAAGAAACTCCTGTCGAACCAAATCGAACTCAGCGGATGACTCGGCATATTTTCCAATCATCAATTTTGAGATCGCCATAGTCAAATGTGCTGAATTGATTGATCCGGCGGTAGGCTTACTTACAGCGAACTGTTTAATTGATTGAATTCGACTTGCGGCTTCGATTGCATCTGAATACTTTGCATCTTCAAAATACATTCCGGCAACTGCCGATAATATGGCAATTTCAGATGAGACGCTGCTCTCCGTGGAGTACATAGATACGACCTTTTGATCCAGCAATCGCACGTATGCCTCAGTAAGAATGTTTTGGCCGTCATGGATCTTTTCTTGACTTGAAGCAAGAGAGGACAGTTTCAATGAATCAACCAATAAGCGACTGAATGTTTCTTTGCTGAGAGCATTGCTCGACAACATCTCAGAAATTATTCGGGAATATTTTTGATTCGCTTCCTCAAAATCGTTAGCTTCTACAAGCTTGGAGAATGACTCATAGATTGACGAGTCACCCATTGCACTATTTGACTCGCCCCCAGATTGCGGAGCGATTATGGCAACTGGATCCGTTGCAATTTCACTCGGACTGAAGCTCCCATAAATCCAGCGCCCAAAGAATATTACACCAGCGAATATAATTCCCAACATCGCTGCCACCAATAACTTCTCTGCCCCCTTGCCTAGCTTTGATCCCCCAAGAGCGAATATAAATCCCAACATCGCTGCCACCAATAACTTCTCTGCCCCCTTGCCTAGCTTTGATCCCCCAAGGAAGTAGCTGATCAACGAAATGAAGAACGCTGTTACCCAAAATTTAGTACCTATAAAGATGCCTGAAATGAGTACCACCCCAAAAATGATGCTCGCAAAGATTGCGGCACTATTCATCTCAGTAGGCTTTTCATCATCAGGAAATATGGGTTGCGGTTTTGCGTCATGAATTGGATCTGGTTTAACTTCAGTCTCAATAGGATTTCCATCAATATCTACCAATACTTCGCGATTACCATAACCGTTCATAGGTGAAACTAGCCCAGCTTTCTCCATGGCATCAATAAGCCTTCCTGCTCTGCTATACCCAATCCGCAGATCCCGCTGAACCAAAGATATTGCGGCGCGTCTAGATCGAAGTACACATGCCACGGCTTCAGCATAAAGAGGATCGAATCCCGAGTTCCCCGCATAGCCGCGCAAAGCTTTAATGGCCGCTTTATGACCCAGTGATGCCGCCCTCTCCATCCAGTGCTTAGATTCTTCCAAATCAGGATCAACAGCGCCTTGCCCGTAGATAAGTAACCTAGCCAAATTGAACTGGGCATCAATGTGGTTATGGTTTGCCGCTTTGCGTAACCACTTAACTCCCTCAGGGGCACTTTTCTTTACCCCATCACCAGCCAAGTGAGCATTGCCAATCCAGAATTGAGCATCCGCATATCCCTTTTGAGCCGACTTTCGAACCCAGTTGATTGCAGTCGCTTCGTCTTGCTCAACTCCGTCACCGTTCCAATACATCATCGCAACGGCAAAGGCCGCAGACATATCTCCAGCCTCGGCAAGCTTGAACAACGATTTGAATTTTGCCGTTTGGGGATTCGTCTCTTGTTCAAGAATATCCTTACGCTCAGCTTCACTTACCTCTCGTGCTTCCGCCCCCCCACATCGGGCGCACATCAAAGACGAGGCAGCCCCCTCTGCAGTGCACATGTCACAAGGAAGACTTAAGCCATGTTCAAGACAGACCATGTCTGCCCCGCAGGCAGAACAGATAAGGGACTTAGTACTGCCTGTCATTGACGGAAACCAGAGCGATTATTGCTCAAATCACGGTTCTCCCCTACTTCACTCAACTTTACGAATTTATCCTGATGGAACAAGGCACGGTTATAGTCTTCAGTCGTCGCTATCTGAAAAACAGAATTACTAATGCTCTTGCCCATCTGCTGCATCAATTTCCCGAAGTCGACATCTGACAAACCTCCGCCATCCTGCACCAACTCAATCTCGGAGCGATCTGCTTCAGCCAATAGCTGGGTACCATCGCCATCAGGCATCGCACAAAACAGTTGGACATGTCGCGCTTGGATTTTTTCAATCAACGCAGGGATCATCTTGTTATCTTCACTGCCACGGATATTTGTTTCTAAAGGTTCATCCGTGAACATGGCGATGACCCGCTTGGTATTTGCCAAAGGGCCGAACGGCATGTCCAGAGCAGTATCCAAAGCGAACAGCATTCGCTCATCACCGAAAGGTGTGAGTTGGTCTAATGACTCAATGAGTTCATCAGGATTGGAAGTGAATAGATTCGTCTGAGCATGCTCTTGCTTACTAAGATACAAAACATCCATCGGATCGACTCCCTGCCGAATCGATCTCAATTGATACAACTCACTGCCTTCGGCTGATTTCGACACACTGATACCGACAAGACCATATCGAATCGAGGCCACATACCCCTGCAATGGCTTGATGACAGTCTTAAGGTGCTTTCTTAAGGAATGAATACAGGGCTCCATGCTCAAGCTCGAATCGATGACTAACACTAGATCAACATTGGGTGCGGACATTCATTTCTCCTACAAAGTCAGTAGCAAAGACCTTTTATTTAAAACAGATTGGGTCGTTTTTCTTGTCCAGAGATAGAGCCCGCTGGGTGCAAGGTCCGCAGTGCAGCGATATCGACCGGCACTTCGATTAGCGCTGGAATCTGACTTTGTTGATATCGACCAAGAGCCAAATACGGCCTGTAGTTGGCATAGCGTAGATCACCCTCTTCTAGTTCATCGAAACCCAAGCCAGTCAGCGTCACTGCTGGATTATTCAGATACTCGACATAATGATGAAATCCCTCTTGAACATGCTCATGCCCAGTGACCATCCGCTTGGCTGGAAACAATTCAGGTTTGAGGTTGCAGAATGCCTCGAAATCTAAAAATCCATACGAGCAACCTTTGGATAAGCGATTCGGCATTCGCTTGCGGTAACGGGTGATTCGCGTCCATGTAAAGTCTTGTAGACACATGGGACTGTTCAACCAAGCATGGTATTCGTCCTTGGATGAGATATTGGCTGCTGCCCCATGCAAATCGGCAAGGGGGAAGCCCCCATGGGTGGCCAATAGGCCGTCAGGAAATAACACAGCACACGGAAGTCGCTGAGTCAGTGCAATGAAAAATTCTCCCATTTTCGCGTTGAGCTCATGCTGACTCCCTTCTTCATTTAGCGTATTCACAAATTCTGAAGGACTCACAGATGAGGAGAACTTCCCTGTTTCAGAATCTCTTGAGAACGCAATGTCGTGATTTCCTGCAATCCATGTAATCTGCCCCGGATGATCGATTGCCCAGATCAGTATCAACGCAATGCACTCAATATGGAACTCACCGCGATCGACCAAATCGCCCAAGAAAACCAACCTAAACTCTGGAGAGTTTGAATGCATCGCTTGCAGCATCGAATGCAAAGCATAGAAATCCGCATGAAGATCCCCAATGAAATACCAATTCTCTGGGGTACCGAATTCATCTATCTCAACTTCAACGACCTTACTGCTCCGATCAATATATTTCAGAGGATGATCTGGGGCTAAGGAAGAGAGTGGTTGAATTAGTTCATTGATGAATACGGGTAGATTTGATTTCACACTATCCAGAGCATCCCTCACCGGACTTTGATGCCAATAGTTTTTAGTCAGCCCTTCTATACATGAGGCCACATCAGCTGAAGGAATAAGGCGGGGTACCACATCATCAATTTCACTCATTCTTTATGACTTCCCCAGATAGATCGTTAATGGAAGCTTCTCGATTTTCTTCTTTGAGTTACCTACCGCGACATGCATTCCATCGGCAATCTCAATCGGAGCCGTAAGGGGATGGCCATCAACAATGGTTTCATTGGTAGCGCCATTGCAGTGTTCGATCATCCAGGCACCAGAAGTAGCGGCACGGAACAATTTAAATTGGGAGGAAGGCAGAAACTGGTAATCATCATGAATGCCTTTGAATGTGTATCTCCCGATTTCTGAATTGGTTGATACACGGGTAATACAGCGGCCATCCAACCATAGTTCAACGAATGCAGTAGAAACTTTTCCTACCGATGGCCCGGTTTCAGGGTGATGTAGCTTTACATCATGAGAATCTAGACCGTGCTTTTCTGGCTTGGCATCGCGAACGATTGGGCGTGGGCGCACTCTAGCTGTTGGCAATTCGAATTCCTTGCCCATCAGGGCTTCGGCAACTTGCTGCGCAGTTGGCCTATCCTTTGGAGTCGGGTTCAAACAGGCGTTCAACACATCTTCAAGAAAGTCCTTGCTGGCCACGTTCTTGATTGAGCCATGAACGGTAATGGGTTCATGCGAACTTCCCTCCTTTGCCGCCGCCTCATAGTCTTCGACTCCGACGAACGGATGCGAGCCAGTTAAGAGCTCTCCCAATATCAAGCCTAAGGTGAACACATCAGATGCGGGAATTGGCACTTTCCCAGTCAGATGTTCTGGCGATTGGTATCGCGGCGTACCGACGTAGCCATTAATTCCATCCCATGGAGCTTTCTTGTCAGCGAGGATAGAGAAATCCATATCGATGACCCGCAACCAGCGTTTGCCTGGAAGAGTTGGATGCGGCAACAAATACAGATTGTCTGGTTTTAAATCAGTATGAACAACTTGTGCTTTATGTAGCCCCGCTAAGGCATACATCATTGTGCGCGAGAAATCGACCCTTTCATCCCAATGTACATCAAGGTTGTCTTGTGTTCTCGCCAAAAACTGCTCAAGCGACTCCCCACCTTCAATAAACTGAAATACTTGATAGAAGAATCTATCCACAAAGAAATCGAGAAACTCATAACAACGTGAGCGGGTTGTCGGATCACCCTCGATGCGGCCCTTTAAATCTTGCTGATATTTAACATACGATTCAAACCAAGCCACCGTTGGAGTTGGGGACTTGTACTCCTTGAAGAACACCTTGCGCCCAGCAGCTGTCTTTGCTTCATAGGCAGTAGCAAACATTCCGTCATTTAAATGACGAACGATTTCATACTCACCTCGAGAACCTGTTTTCTTCGCTCCCGGCTTTAGTCTGATGGGCATAAAGCCTCCTTAAAGAGCGACAGCCGTATCGGCAGATTGAGAAACCGTTTTAGCTAAAGCAGCAAGCGCTTGTCTAAAATGGTTAGGGTCAGATGTGTATTCCACCATTGCTTGTACTGCATTACTCATGTCGCCCACGAATTCAAGTATTGATCTATCGACAGCAGCCAAGTCTTGATAGCAGTCATGTTCAGGGCAGTAACCAACCAAGATGATGCGAGCATTCTGAATCTCCCTCCCCACATCATCCACAGTTGCCCCCTTGGCCTCTGGAATTGAAACCTTAGGGTGGTAAGTAGCATCGGTAAAGAAGATTACGACACGAGCGGCCGAATGACGATGTCGCCACATATTCGGATTTGGAGCATCCATCCGTTCAGTAGAAGGCATTGTAGAAATCTTGAAAAGGGCATCTAGCAGAGACTCTGGCTCATCACCACCTCCCTTTGCTTCGAGACTGGCCAAGCTGGACTTCACTTCTGCGATTGAAGTCGCAAATGGAAAATCAACCCACCACTGCTGCCCGTCCGCCATCGAGTCGCGATATCCTGACACTTTTATTCGCCAGTCTTTAACAGGTGAGCCGCCATTAGCATCCGGTGTTGCTAGTGAATCGACAAAACTGTTGATGTTGTCACGAAGTGCATTGATAGATGGCTGCATACTGCCAGACACATCCAACAGAAAGACGATATCGACGATTCCCTTTGTTTTCTCTAGTGCTTCTTGTGCCATTTCATTCCCCATAAAATTTACTTCAAATATTCGACATGCAACCTATTGCACTTCAGCAATTTTGATATTGTGTTTCACGCAGATAGTTGTCAACTGTTGTTCGCCCCCCTTGGTTGTTGCTGTAACGGTTGTATTGCCGTTCTTCCGCCTCGACGTAATTGACGAGGTTGTCGTTGGTTTTGACGGCTTATATGGTTTCGGCTTTGCCACCTTAGCGATCTTGGGTGGCTTAGGTGGCTTGTAGGCTTTTACCTTTGGCGGCTTCAGCGGTTTTGGAGGCTTGTACGCCTTGACCTTCGGCGGCTTGGCTGCCTTGGGATGTTTTGGCGGTTTATAGGCTTTCACCTTCGGCGGTTTATAAGCCTTGATTTTGGGAGGATTGTTGGGCATATAGTGGCCGTGATTCGCCTACAAAACTTCAAGCAAGCAACAATAGTGCGCACTGCCTTTCGACTCAAAAGACGACGCCGCTTTTAAAACTCTGACGACCCGATATTTGACTTGATTGATTTCCTTGCTGGCAAGTGAAATCGTATGCGTTCCTTTCCTTGACTTGCCATTTGCATCAACCCAATCTTCTGGACGGTTCCCTTGCGAAACCACTACAAGATAGGTTCTGGTTTTAGGTGATATTTTTTTGTAGTGCGCAATTTTTATTAGATCATTTTCAACGAGACTCGCCGCACGCTTTGCTTTTTTTATTTCAAGCAGCGCAAGAGTATCCCGCCAATTTGCATCGGTTTCAGATATGACAATATCGGCAAGCGCTTTTTTATCCCATGTATTTTCCGTGGCAAGCTTGCTATACAAAACTTCGCATTCGATCTTGAAGTCCGGACCTGTTTTCCCACTTATCAGCCTTGTTAATTCAGCAACGATTGCGCCCTCCGGCAAAGAATGATGACGGTACTGCTGGTTCTGGTATCCAACCCAGAAAGCCAATGCCTGAAGAGAATCCTCAATTCGACCTTGCAAAACGTTTTTTGCCATTTCTATCTCCATTCTTCGTTCAACAACTCATCCAACCGCGTCCTCACCAACTTGGTCGGATCAGCATCTGCTCCCAACTCGCGCTCGCGAATCGCCAGAGCCAGGCGGTAGAGTGCCTCAGCCTCATCACTTTGGCCTTTCAGCTTAAGTAGATTACCTAGTGCGCTATATCCTGATGCAGCCGCCAGACTGTCGCCACCTTCGCTATCTATGCATCGTGCAGTGGCATCTCGTTGAAGAGGTTCAGCATTCTCCAGTCGACCAGCATTGCGAAGAGCTACTGCTAAATTTTGAAGCACTTGGATCGCTTTCTGGTCGAGTCTTCCTACGGTATTTTCGAGAATCAATATTTGCCTAGTTCTAATCTTGACTAGCTCATCAATATCCCCTACTTGCTCTAGGTACACAGCCAAGCGATCCATCGTGTTCAAGGTGTCCGGATGCTCCTCCCCCAAGATGCGCTGGCGGGCTTCCAGCACTTTTTCTTCCAGCGCCCGCGCGCCCGGCAGGTCGCCCATGGCGCTGAGCGTGCCGGCGAGATTGCTTATGGCCGTGAGCGTATCCGGATGCTCTTCGCCGAAGATGCGCTGGCGGGCTGCCAGCACTTTTTCTTCCAGCGCCCGCGCGCCCGGCAGGTCGCCAAGGTTGTAGAGCGTGACGGCGAGGTTGTTCATGGCCTTGAGCGTATTCGGATGTTCCTCGCCCAGGATGCGCTGGCGGGCTGCCAGCACTTTTTCTTCCAGCGCCCGCGCGCCCGGCAGGTCGCCCATGGCGCTGAGCGTGCCGGCGAGATTGCTCATGGCCGTGAGCGTATCCGGATGCTCCTCACCCAGGATACGCTGGAACGCTTCCAACACTTGTTCTGCCAGCGCCCGCGCGCCCGGCAGGTCGCCCATGGCGAGGAACGTGAGGGCGAGGTTGCCCATGGCCGTGAGCGTATCCGGATGCTCTTCACCCAGGATGCGCTGGCTGGCTTCCAGCACTTGTTCTGCCAGCGCCCGCGCGCCCGGCAGGTCGCCCATGGCGCGGAGCGTGCCGGCGAGGTTATCCATGGCCGTGAGCGTATACGGATGCACCTCACCCAGGATGCGCTGGAACGCTTCCAGCACTTGTTCTTGCAGCGCCCGCGCGCCCGGCAGGTCGCCCATGGCGCTGAGCGTGCCGGCGAGGTTGTTCATGGCCATGAGCGTATCCGGATGCTCCTCACCCAGGATGCGCTGGCGGGCTTCCAGCACTTGTTCTTGCAGCGCCCGCGCGCCCGGCAGGTCGCCCATGGCGCTGAGCGTGCCGGCGAGGTTGTTCATGGCCATGAGCGTATCCGGATGCTCCTCACCCAGGATACGCTGGAACGCTTCCAGCACTTGTTCTGCCAGCGCCCGCGCGCCCGGCAGGTCGCCCATGGCGAGGAACGTGAGGGCGAGGTTGCCCATGGCCGTGAGCGTACCCGGATGCGCCCCGCCCAGGATGCGCTGGCGGGCTTCCAGCACCGCCTCTTGCAACGGCTTGGCCGCTTTGGCATGACCGATCTTTTCACGGAACCAGTTTGCAAAGTCGCCCACCGTCCACCCATACGCATCCAGGTCGTCCTCGGTCTCGAACTTGATTTGTGTCGGCCAGTGTTCCGCTATGGCGGCCTTCTGTTCGTGACTGAAACGGTTGAATGCATTGAATAGCACTTCTTCATCTTCGGGCTGGGCAGCGAGGGCTTGGTGTAGCCTCGAAACGAGACTGAGTTTCTCCAGGTCGTGTTGCAATTGCTCCGTGTATTGACCGGTTGCGCCGCTGTTTTGTTGGTTGCTGTTTGGTTTCGCCTGCGCGGCCAGTTGCGTGATCTGGTGCAGTGCTTCGGCGGCTTGCCTTGCGTTGAAGCTCGAGGCGGTGAAGCCTTGACCGTAGCCTAGGCTGAAGTGCGCATACAGGTGTTCCCTGACCAGCCATGTGCCATAGTGGTTGAGAGCTGCCTCACCAAAGATACGATGCATCGGGGCGCGATTGCCGCCCTTGTTAAGCAGGAATGGGGCTAGATTGTTAAGCAACTTGGACAGATGGATCTGCGGCATCCTCGGCTTACCGGTGTCTTCCGCTATCGGGTCGTCTGGTTGTGCCAGCAGGTCTGCGAGCTCAATCTCGGATAGCCCTGCCCTTGATGCGCCCAGCAGTGCCATGAAGCTGGCTGCAAGCTCGGGTAGCTCCGGCCTGCCGTTATCCGCATCCAGTAGGAAGTTGTTCAGGAACAATTGTTCCGCATTGGGTTGTTTGAGGATGGCTTCTGTCGTCGATGCCAAGGTCTCATGCCGCGCATCCACGCGCAGTTCTTCCAAAGCCAGTATCAGGAACAGTGGGCTTCCGCTTTGCGGGGCGCTGGCAAGTCTTGCCGCAAGTTCGGGTGGAAGTTCCTTGCGATAACGCTTCAGGGTGTCCTGAATAATCTGTGTGCGGAGTTCGTTCGTCAGCGATGGCACTTCGATGGGGGTATTCCAGTTCGCAGCACTGCTGCGCGCAGGGGTGTCATCTGCCGCGCTGGCGATGAGGATTCCATCAGGTCCAAGTGTTTGGGATGTCAGGATGTCGAGGTTCTTACCACCGTCACTGAGTTGATCAAGTGCGTCAAGGATCAGCAGGTAACGGCAGTTGTTGCGTCTGGCCGCCATGGACAGCCAGGTGCTCAAGGCTTCGACTCTATCCTTTTGAGATTCAGGGATGTCGCCGGCGATGTCCTTGATGTCCGGGTGCAGGGTATTAAGGATGCGGTCAACCCAGTTATCAACGGAGTTTGCGCTGTCTGCGCCGATGTAGTGGTCGATGACGCGCCAGGTCTCTTTTCGATTGCCGGGATTGTTTGTCTTGTGTGTTCCTGTCTGCAGATACCTTGCCAGATCGGCCATGAGGGCGCTCTTGCCCTGTCCACTCGGCCCGGTGACGAGTATGGGGCCGAGGTATGGGGATTCGATTCGCTGATTGATCGCCTGGAGCATCAGCGCTCGTACATCTTTGCGTGGCAGGAAGTTCTGTAGCCGGTGGAATCTGAATGCCTGGTGCGCTGCGTTGCTGCGTTCCTGTGGTGTAGGCACCTCATCTGCAGGGAAGTAGTGATTCAGTTGTGCCAGCAGGTATTGTTCGATCGCTTCACCGAACTGTTCGACGCTGGTGTAGCTATCTACGCCGAGGTAACTACTTTGGCGTATGCGGTCTTTGAGTGCAGCGAGTTTGCCCTGCCCTGCGTCGTAGAAGGCGGTGTCCTGGTGGTCGGGGGCCTTGCCGGTTTGTTCAGTGTAGAGGGTGTCGGTGAGCTGGGCATCGCGCAGCAGAAACAATGCGTGGCCGTGGAGTTTGTCTGCTGCGCCATGTTGCAGCACGGCGAGTTGCATTTCCAGTTCGGTGACGCTGATGCGTTGTTTCACCGCTTCGAGTATCTGATGTTCGTATTTTGTGTCGGCCTGTTTACCCCAGTAGCTCTGGAGCTCTTCATGCCGGGGGATCCAGCCATAGCGTTCGCCAAGGAAGCCAATAAAGAACGGCGGGAAGTCGCGGCAGCGATCAATCTCTTTGAGGCAAATCTCAACAGTCGCGCCGTTCTTGGCTTCTTCTTCGGACACCCCCCAGCGCAGGTCGATCTCGGTGAAGCCGACTTGCCTTGCCTGACATGCAGCTCTTACCTTGGGAAAGACTTGCTTGATGAGATGCGTCCGTTCCGCGTCCATGTCGCGGAAGGTAGAGGACAGAAATACTCGAATTTCACGTTCGCTATGGCTCATCGATGAACCCTTTTAGAAAAATAAATGGCCAACTGTCATTCTTTAGGTTGATGTGGCATAGGTTGTCACTTCCTTGGCCACTCGTTTGTAGACCGACTCGTTTCTTGCTAGTGAAAGAAGAACATCAAGTTTGTAAACACCCTTGAATCGGTACATGACATCACCCAGATTGCTTTTCACCCTTGCAAAAACCAATCTCTCTTTTTGATGTTTTGCGTCTGATATTTTTTCTTTGAAAAACTCATCATGTCCACTGAGTTTTCTTTCCGAGATTTCCTCTTCATCATAGGAGAGGCGATTGTCCCAGTCTTTATTGAGGAATAACCTTGGGAACCAGATCATCCGATCTTCTTTGGGATGTTTGACAAATCCCCGTTGTATCGATTTCGGCGGTCGTCCAAAACAACACAAGGTATCAACCACGGTTCTGAATGCCACGTTTTCATCAACGGCAATTTTACCTTTGGCAATGTAGGTGGCTGGATTAAAGTCGGCATCAAAGTCCCAGACCGGCTGCACGCTCTTAATCTTTTCGCGTATGCGCATCAACACCTCATCGACCTGGCGATTGATGGCATCGATACTCTCCTCTGCAACCTTCACGCGCAAAATTTCGTGATTGGTGGCATTGATGATATCCGCCTCACGAACATTGTCATGCGCAACACGCTCCCCAAGCGAATTGAAGTGCTGTTTTTCATCCACTTCGATGTGCATGCCGAGTTGAGGAAAAAACAAGTCAGTCATCGCCCGACCTTCCGGACGAGAGACGTACTGCTGGGTCACGATTTTGACATTCTGGTTATCCAGTAAATGCCAAATCCTCGTGACCACATAGTTCTCATATTTCTTCTTCTCCGCCCTGGCGAGCTGCCTGATGATGTAGTCAGTTTTAGTCAACATGAACCCCTGCTTCGTTTTCAAGATGGGAATCGCTTAGTTACCTTTCACAGACATCACGTCGTTGATGGCATTTTCCATGATCAAACTTTCCTTGAATGCAAAAGTAAAGAAGCAATTTCGCTGAAGATTCGACCTAGATACCGGCCGTTTTATCGAACCAGCGCACTCCGCCAGCCTCGCTCAATGGACTTATGCGGATCGTCATGCCGACCGTTCTTCTAGATATTTTTGATACATCTCGGCCATTTCGGCTTGATCCACCACCGGATCCCACAACAGGCGTTCGGTGACCAGATCAAGCAAGGGGCGATGTTGCTGCAGCAACTCTGTCACAGCCCGGTACTCCTCTTCCAGAAATTGCCTCACCAGCGCCGTGATGCGCAGATACTCTGCCTCATAAGGCTTACCAAGGATCACCTGTAGATTGCTTCCAGATTGCCCCGGTCGCTCCTGCGAGGGCGCGAATCCCCATCGGGCAAAAGCATCCCAAGCCATGCTGCTCGCACTGCTCAGATCCCCGCTCGCACCATTTCCCACTTGCCCAGCACCATAGGCGATCTCTTCGGCTGCTCGCCCACCAAGGCTGATGCGGATTTGGCGACAGAAGTCGTCATAGCTACTCAATGCCTCCCCCTTGTTAAGGTGATAGCCATAGGATTCGACCGTGATGCCACCGAATCCACTCGCACCAGGAACGATGGAGGTGTAATCCGGGATATTCCCGCCGTCCGACTCCAAAATCGAGAGCACGGCATGCCCAGCCTCGTGGTAGGCGATCTGCCGGTTTTCCTCCTGTTTGCGGCGTTTGTCATCATCCTCTTCCAGAAGATCATGGCTGGACAGATGCACGAGGTCTGTGAATTCAAGCAGACGATCCTCGCGCACCGCCAAACGTTGCAACGCGAGCACTGCCAAAGCCTGCTGCTCAGGCTCCGCAAAGTTGCTTTTCAGCAATTTGCCGGTCTTGGCAGCAGAGTCCATCAGGCTGGTCCCACAGTGTCCATGCCCCACTTCGCCCAGGAATTGCTCGCCCAGGAATTCCAGCGACTGGGCGGGAAGCGCAAAGAACCGGTCGAATCCCCCCACGCGTCGCAGAGGGGCCGCCAAATCTTCCAGCTTGCAAGCGGCAACCGCAAACAACACGGGGTGCCCCGGATTGAAGTCACGTAGCCATGCCGACAGATCGGCTTGGAACTGACGGACCCGGGAGGTGTATTCCGGATCTTCGTCCTCATTCGGCTCGGACTGCATCCAGCGCTCAGATTCAAGATACACCAGCACCGGAGCCAGTGACCTCAACCCTGATGGCTTGGGAAGATCTAGCACTTCGGAAGCCGGGATTACAGAAAGCTGGATGCCTGCGGTCTTCGCCACCGTCCGCATCACTTCCCGGACATAGTTCATATCGTCATTGACGATGACCACGGCCTTGCCGGTAAGCCTCCAATGGTCGACGCCCCGTCCCTCACGGACATTTCGTCCGATCTCTTCCGCCCAGCCGCGCAGTGCGGTGGTGCCCGGCAGACGGTCCCACGGCCAGCAGGAATCCATTGTCGCTGCCCCCGTTTCGAGTTGCTTGTCACTCATCGTATCTCCCTTTTTTTCAGCAAAACTGAAACCCACCGCATCACTCCGGCTTGATCTCCAGGGCCTCTTCCGCCGTTTTCCCGCCGAAGCAGATCGCCATGAACTGGGGCAAGCGGTATTCCATGATGTCGGACATCATCTTGTAAATGTTGGAGATGTGCTGTGTTTCGAAGCTGGCGTCCTCGAAATCCATGCCGTGATACAGGCGGATATGGCGTTCGCTTTCGATCAGATGGAAGCAGCCAACTGGATTGTTGTAGTTGACGGCATTGATCCACTTCAGTACCTCAGGCATCTTGGCTGCCGGAACTTTGGCATCTAAGAAGTAGATATACATCTTAAAGAAAGATCGCTTTTCATCCGTATCAAAGTAACACCTCACGGAAAAATCTTCGCTCAACTGAAGGCCAAAGTCTGTCGAGCTGGTTTGCTCTTCCTCGTTGATCTCCGGGCGATCTTCCCACTCCTTCTCTTCAAACCACTTAGCTACTACTTCAGTCAGTCTCCAGTCGCTCATGCTGCTTTCTCCTTTCGAGTTGAATAAATTACTTCGTGGCACTTCTTAATTTAGCCACCTGCAATCTCAAGTTGAAGGCAGCCGATGATTCACCCAGTGCCTTAAAAGTGACTGATAAATTCTCCATCACCTTCAACGTGGTCGGGTGACTATTTCCTAGAATTCGCTGGGCGGAGACCATAACCTGCCTCTGCATATCTCTCGCTCCAGTGAGATCACCTTGGGAATACAAAATTGCGGCAAGATTGTCCATCGATATGAGGGTATCCGGGTGTTCCTCACCCAATATGCTGAGGGAAGAAGCCAAAACCTTTTCCCTTATCTCCCTTGCATCAGCAAAAGAACCTTGGGCTGCTAAATTAAGAGATTGGTTACCCATGACGGCAAGCGTATCTGGATGATCTACCCCTAGATGTTTTTTATATGCCGATACGGTTAGCTTAAACTGCTCTTGAGCTTCAGTAAGCTTCCCAAGTCTATGCAAAGTAAGCGCAAGATTATTCCTTGCAGTTAGCGTGTCGGAATGTTCCTCTCCTAGGACGCGAAGACTTGCCTTCAAGACTTGTTTCTGAATCTCCATTGCTTCGGATAAGTTGTCTTGCTCATAGAGGGTAGAAGCCAAACTGCTCATTGCACTAAGTGTATCTGGATGCTCCATGCCTAAAATGCGCTGCCGATCAGATAGCACCTGCTTATCCAAGGCAATAGCTCCTGCATAGTCTCCTAAATATCTGTAAGAAACAGCGAGATTACCCTTAGCCAAAAGTGAGTGCCGATGTTCATCACTAAACGCGTTCCGATAAAAAGTTAATACTTTTTCAAAAAGCGCTCGTGCGCCGACTCGCTCACCCTGCGCAAAGAGATTCATAGCAAGGTTGTTCATTGCCAGCAATGTATCCGGATGCTCTTCCCCTAAAGTGCGTCGGTAGTCAGCCAGAACTTGCTCTTGCATCGTTCGTGCCCCGACTAGATCACCTTGAGCTTGGAGAGTGATCGCAAGATTACTCATTGCAGCGAACGTGTCTTGGTGCGAATTCCCCAGAATATGCCTGCGCGCATATAAAACCTGTTCGTACTTTTCTCGGGAACCGATGATGTCCCCTAAGTCGAAAAGAATAACAGCAAGATCATTCATTGCGATCAGAGTATCTGCATGCATTCCCCCAAAAATACGGCACCGCGCTTCCAATAGTGGTTCTTGAATTAGTTTCGCCGCAATGGCATGACCAACTCGGTCTCGGAGCCAATTCACAAAGCTCCCGAGCCCCCATCCATAAGCCTCCAGTGCAGTCTCATCAGGAAAATCTATTTGTTTAGCCCAGTTTTCACCAAGCGCAATCTTCTCCTCGAAAGAAAAAGATGACAGTGCATTAAACAGGAGATTGCCTTCGCCAACTTCGAGCAACCGTACAGGAATATACAGTCGTGCCAAGTCTGTTTTCAGCATGGTTGGGGCTGATCCCGAAAGATGCAGAACCTGATACAGCGCTTCGGCAGCATGTCTTGCATCAAACGATGTATCGTCAAAGCTATGGCCATAGCCGGGACTAAAGTGGTCGTATAGGTGTTGTCGGACAATTTCCTTACCCTCGTGCAGAAGAGCCGCCTCTCCAAAGATGCGGTGCATAGGAGCACGATTTCCTCCCTTGTTGAGCAGGAAGGGAGCGAAGTTGTTGAGCAGTTTCGAGAGGTATATCTGCGGCATCCTCGGCTTACCGGTGTCTTCCGCTATCGGGTCGTCGGGTTGTGCCAGCAGGTCTGCCAGTTCAATCTCGGATAGCCCTGCCCTTGATGCTCCCAGCAGTGCCATGAAGACAGCAGCCAAGGTGCGAAGTTCGGGACGGCCGTTGTCTTCATCCAGCAAGAAGTGTTGCAGGAAGAGACTCTGCGCATCAGGTTGTTTGAGGATGTCGCTCATCATCGGTACGAGGGTTTCGTGCCGTGCATCGAGCCTGAGTTCTTCAATGGCCAATGTCAGATACAGCGGACTGCCGGCCTGGGGTGAGTTAGCGAGTTTTGATGCCAAGTCTTCTGGCAGTTTCTTGCGGTATTTGTCTAGGGTGGCTTGGATGAGTTTTGCTTTAAGGTCTGTCGGGAGTGGGGGCAGGAGGATGGTTTCAATCTCCTTCGCCGCTTCACGGGCGGGGGTGTCATCGGCGGCACTGGTGATGACGGTGGCGTTTCCTCCGATGATCTCTTGCTTTAACAGGCTTAAGTCTTTGCCGCCATCGGAGAGCTGGTCGAGCGCGTCCAGGATGAGGACGTATCTGACCTTCTGGCGGGTGGCAGCCATGGCAAGCCATGTGTTGAGTGCTTTGATCCGGTCTCTATGACTTTCCGGTATCTCACCGCTGATGTCCTTGATGATGGGGTGCAGGGCCTGCAGGATGCGGTATAACCAGCTATCTAGGCTGTTTCTGTCATCGGCTCCGATGTAGTGGTCGATGACCTTGTATTCGGGGTGATGCGATTCGATGTAACTGGCAAGGTCGGCCATGAAGGCGCTTTTCCCCTGCCCTGACGGTCCTGCAACCAGTATGCTGCCGAGTGCGGGAAGCTCTGTACGTTTATTGATGGCGTCGATGACTGACTCTCTGACATCCTCTCGCGGGAGGAATGTGGTGAGCCGGTGATAGCGAAAGGCGGCATGGGCTGCATTGCTCTTTTCGAAGGCGCTAGGTATCTGGTCTGAAGGGAAGTGTTTGTCCAGTTGCGCCAGTAGGTAGTGCTCGATCGCTTCACCGAACTGTTCGACACTGGTGTAGCTATCTACGCCGAGGTAACTACTTTGGCGTATGCGGTCTTTGAGTGCAGCGAGTTTGCCCTGCCCTGCGTCGTAGAAGGCGGTGTCCTGGTGGTCGGGGGCCTTGCCGGTTTGTTCAGTGTAGAGGGTGTCGGTGAGCTGGGCATCGCGCAGCAGAAACAATGCGTGGCCGTGGAGTTTGTCTGCTGCGCCATGTTGCAGCACGGCGAGTTGCATTTCCAGTTCGGTGACGCTGATGCGTTGTTTCACCGCTTCGAGTATCTGATGTTCGTATTTTGTGTCGGCCTGTTTACCCCAGTAGCTCTGGAGCTCTTCATGCCGGGGGATCCAGCCATAGCGTTCGCCAAGGAAGCCAATAAAGAACGGCGGGAAGTCGCGGCAGCGATCAATCTCTTTGAGGCAAATCTCAACAGTCGCGCCGTTCTTGGCTTCTTCTTCGGACACCCCCCAGCGCAGGTCGATCTCGGTGAAGCCGACTTGCCTTGCCTGACATGCAGCTCTTACCTTGGGAAAGACTTGCTTGATGAGATGCGTCCGTTCCGCGTCCATATCGCGGAACGTGGAGGACAAGAAAACGCGGATTTCTCGAGCGCGGGAATTATTGTTATTGTTATGCAAATTCAAAGATTGCCCAAGATGATAATAATCACTGCAGCCTAAGCTACAGTTCCATATACCCTCCTAGGGATTCCCGCTTTGATCCACTGCTGCAACATCATGCGCGGGGATTCTTTTAATGGGTATGTTGCAAAATCAAGACTGTAATTAAGTCTGTGGTCAGACTAGCAGCGATGCAATTTATTTGCAACAAATCTAAACTATCAATAGGTTACTTCTTTAAAGCCGCTGAGCCTGTGAAAATGAACCTCAAGCCAAGGGTACATTTTTGTCTTTGAACATCGCACGCCAGCTCAATGCCTCACCAAGCACTATATTATGAAATTTAACGGCAATATTCTTTATCTCATCCTCGCCCGATGACTCATCAAGACGCTTAATCAATTCTTCGATTGCCTCGTGCATACGCTCCGAAATATCTGCCGCTTTGCTGAATTCACCATTAGCCAGAATCCCGTGCATGGCAGCAGCTAGAGCGGGGAAGAATCCCGCCGCCAACGTCAGGATGGGGTTATGCCAAATGAAATGGGAGGCGCAAGCGATTAGAGTTCCATAGAACAGCCAGTTCGCAACCGTATGTAAACGGTGATAAATATGTTCACACCGATGTGCGTTTTCCTTGTGGTATGTGGCTTGCTCCTGCATGACCTGCTTGAGCCGCACTTTGTACGCCGAGCGATCAATCGTCAGTTCCGATTGAACCTGAGTAAGTCTCATTGCAAAATATGCATTGATCCATTCACCTAGATCTGATTTCTTGGCAGCCCCATCCTTCAGTGGATTGATGCCGATCGGATAAAGGATTTCCATATAGCGAAAGCGTTCAGCAAGAATCCGATATTCAATCCATCTTTCATGCCAGCGACGATTAAGTCTGAACCCAAGGATTGAAGTTTTGGAATGCCCCCCATGTGGATTAGTTCCAACCCGGTTTACCAGCAAAATGGTCAGGATCAAAAACAGTTCAATTACAGTAAATAAGGTTCCCAGATGATGGGCATCATGACCAAAATGCTCCTCAAACGCGAATCCCACAGGAACCAAGGCCGCCAAGACCGCTAACGCACCCAACAGATAAATTAGAACAAATGAACCACGGTATTGATTCCCATAGTAGTTGGAGAGATCGTCAAATGCCTTGAAGTCGGCCTTGAACGCCACGAATTTGCCCCCCTCATCCCAAGAGACATCTGAAGCAAAGAGTTTTTTCACCCCATCCGAGAATTTGGATTCTTGCAAAATCTTCTTGAATCGGACGAAAATCATCCCTAGCGCGGAGTTGGCGCAAACAAGTGTTTCTCTCGTATAGTCCTCAAGTTTCTGGAGTTCCCCTTCTTTCAGGGGGGCGGCATTCTGGGAAGAAATAAACGTCTGAACGTCATGTAATGTGCTGGAATTTGACATTGGAACCCCGTAAGAATATTCAATACCGGTAAAGGATAGCATTGGATCGCTGTGTTTACGTACTAGTCGCCATCATCAAGAAGTGGCTCGATTTGGACGTTGCTAACGGCAACCAAATGCTGACTCGCGCAATGGTTATCCAACAAAAGACGCAAAGGCCAGTGCAGTTTAAGCTGACCGAAGATACAAGGAATGCGGTTTCCGCTTGGATAACCAAGGCCAATCTGAAGTCGGAATAGTTTTTGTTCACAAGTCGCCTGAAAAACTCACCGCATGTTCAACTCGGCAATACGCTAGGATCGTTCATCGATGGATCGCAGAAATTGGTCTTGATACCACCGTCTATGGCACACATACGATGCGCCGAACCAAAGCAACACTGATTTACAAGAAAACAAAAAACTTGCGTGCAGTTCAACTGTTGCTGGGGCACTCGAAGTTGGACTATCTCCCGCGCCGGACTATGTCCCGCAGCCCATGCAAACGCTGATAGCCGGGCATAGACATGCACTTCGCGGGACATAGTTTGATGCGCTACAAGCCCTTGAGGAACGCAAGTAGAGGATCATCGGGTCGGTACCGGCCGGGTTTGCCCTCTGGTGGTTTCGTCTTGTCGAGAACGGCCTGCTTCATCGCCAAATCGGCATCCAGATAGATCTGCGTCGTCTCAATCGACTCATGTCCGAGCCATAGCGCGATCGTCGATTGCTCAACGCCCTCTTGGAGCAAGTCCATTGCAGTCGTGTGACGGAGCACGTGAGGGCTCACACGTTTGCTCTTCAGTGACGAGCACTTCAAACTGGCCGTTCTGACATGCTTGTTGAGCAGGTAGTGCACGCCATGAGAACTCAGTTTGCTACCGCGTGCGTTAGGGAATAGCGGCTGGCCCTCGGCCAACGGAGGCTCTCGTGCCCACGCGGCCAGTACAGCGCGCGTATTCTTGCTCAGTGGCGTACACCGCTCCTTGCGTCCCTTGCCGATGACCCGAACGTTGGCACCAACGCCAACGTGCAGATCCTCATGCTGTAGGCTTGTCAGCTCCGACAGCCTCAACCCGGTCTGCACAGCCAGCAGCAGCAATGCGTGATCACGACGCCCCGACCAGCTTCGCTGATCCGGCGCGGCCAACAGCGCGTCGACCTCTTGTCGGCTGAGGAATGGCACCTGCGCGCGCGTGAACCGCTTGGCCGGAATCGCCAGAACGCGCTGGATCTGCGCCGAGTGCGTCGGCGCCTCGAAGGCCGCAAAGCGGAAGAACGAGTGCACAGCCGTCAACCGCAGGTTGCGCGTGCGTGCAGTGATGCCGCGTGCCCGTTCCATCTCGTCAAGGAAGGCCATAACCAGTGGTGCGTCAATGTCCTCCAGCGCCAGTGCCGAGGGCGCCTTGCGCAGGCGCTTCTGCACGAATTGCAGCAGCATCTTGAAGGTGTCGCGGTACGAGGCAATCGTGTGCGCACTGGCCCGGCGCTGCTGCATCAGGCGCTGGGTGAAGAATCGCTCCAGAAGAACACCAAAGTTGGCCTGGCCGCTCATGACGACTCTCCCCAGCGCCGCTCCAGACAGGTCATCGCTTCGGTCATCAGCTCGGGGTTTCCACTCAGATACCAGTAGGTGCCGGATACGCAGACGTGTCCGAGGTAGGTCGACAGCAGCGGCATCTCGCGCCCTGGTTCCTTGTCCGTCTGGTACCAGCGTATCAACGTCTGAACGGCGAAGCGATGCCTGAAGTCATGCAACCGCGGCCCCTTGCTCGCACCGACCGCGCGCAGGCCCGTGCTGCGTGACAGCGTGTAGAAGGTTCGATGGACATGGCCGCTGTCGAGCCGATTGCCTCGGCGCGTGACGAACAGATAGGTGGATACCGGGTGGTGGAAGAACTGCGTGCGTCGCTCGATGTAATCGGCCAAGATCGCGTTGGTAACCTGTCTACCTTATTGGTATTTCCGATGCGGGCGGGATCAAAGTTAGTGATGAGCGAAAACACTATGAATCAAGCTCTTCACAGGATGGGATACAAAGGACGACAAACAGTACATGGCTTCCGTACTGTTGCCTCAAGGGTTCTCAATGCCGGCGACCGTCAGAATAAATGGAACAAGGATGCAATCGAACGGCAACTTGCACACTCCCCACGCAGTGAAAATGCAGTTCGAGATGCATACAACCGCTATGAGTTTCTGGAGGAAAGGACAGAAATGATGCAATGGTATGCTGACCGACTCGAGCATCTAGCGGAGTCCAGCAAGCCACAGGGTGTGGTTCTTGAACTCAAGCGCGCATAGCCGAACATTGAAGACCGCCGACGGGCGGTCTTCAATCCATCAAGTGCTGCCTTTCAATTTCCTACCAGCAATACACAGAATGTCTGTCTAGCCTAGGCTTCAACTGATCAGTCCATCAGGCAGGCGAGCCCACAGTTTATCCGCCCTCGCCACTGGGTTACAATCAGCCGCAAGCCGCCACCATAACCTGCGCACTGCGCACATAACAGGCCGCCCCTTCCATACGGAAGCACGAGGATAGTAAGAAAGAAAGCACGTAAACATGCGTGCGTTGTCTATTTGCTTGTGTATTCGAAAAGGGGATTCAATGATTCGCCTGACCACCGCACCATCATAGTTACAGCCAAGTAAAAGGGGCCGCATATAGCGGCCCCGCATTTGGTGCATCTGATGCTTGTTAGCGTTCAAAGCACAAATCCCAATCTACTTGTTGGGTGCATCGTAAGTTGGCAAACCATGTTTGGTCAATAGCAAAAAACTACGGAAAGAAGAATATGTTCGGAAAAATGCGTTATCGGCTTGCACTCGACTTGGGCTCAACCTCACTCGGCTGGGCAATGGTTCGTCTCGATAAGGAAAATCAACCCTGCGCAGTCATCAAGGCAGGCGCCCGAATCTTTTCTGATGGCCGTAACCCAAAGGATGGTTCATCGCTGGCAGTCACGCGCCGAGCTGCACGCGCCATGCGCCGCCGTCGCGATCGTCTGCTGAAGCGCAAACAGCGCATGATGGATGCGCTCATCAAGCATGGTTTTTTTCCAGCCACTGCAGCCGAACGAAAAGCACTGGAAACATTGAATCCCTACGCGCTGCGCGCAAAAGGTCTGGACAAAGCGCTGACGCCCGCAGAATTCGCCCGCGCCCTGTTCCATATCAACCAGCGGCGAGGCTTCAAGAGCAACCGCAAAACAGACAAGAAAGAGAACGACAGCGGCGCACTGAAAACAGCGATCCAGAAGCTTCGCGAAAGCCTACAGGGGGAAAACTGCCGCACCGTAGGCGAATGGCTGAACAAGCGTGACAATTCCGGCCAAACAGTACGGGCGCGCTACAGACAGGAGAAGCACATCAAGGAGGATGGCAAATCCAAAATCGACAAGTACTACGATCTCTATATCGACCGCGCCATGATCGAACATGAGTTCGATGAACTCTGGAGTAAACAGGCCGAGCTTGACCCCGCACGATTCAATGAGACCGCCCGTGCTGAATTAAAAGACATCCTGCTGCACCAGCGCCCCCTCAAGCCCGTCAAGCCAGGCCGCTGCACCTTCCTGCCGGAAGAAGAGCGCGCCCCGCTGGCACTGCCCAGCACACAGCGATTCCGCATGTATCAGGAAGTGAACAACCTGCGCATCCTGCGCGATGGATTAAAGGAGGAACCTCTGACGCTGGAACAACGCGACACGCTGATTTTTGCACTGGAAGAGAACAACAAATGCTCCTTCACAAGAATCAAGAAATTGCTTGGCTTGAGCGGTGCAGTTCAGTTCAACTTCGAAGACCCGAAGCGGCAGGAACTCAAAGGAAACACCACCAGCGCCATCTTGGGGAAAAAGGATTTGTTCGGCCCGGACTGGTTCAAGTTCGATGAAACCAAGCAGGATGCCATCGTGATGAAACTGCTCACGGAGGAAAGCGAAGAGACACTTGTTCGCTGGCTGCAAAATGAAACGGGAGTTGATGAAAAGACTGCCGAGGCCATTGCCAACGCTGGCCTGCCGGAAGGCTATGGCAGTCTGAGCGCCCAGGCTCTGGCTCGCATCCTGCCGGAGCTGCGCCGCGACGTTGTGACCTATGACAAAGCCGTCAAAGCCGCCGGTTTCGAACATCACAGCAAACTTGGCTCCGATACCGAGATCCCTAGCATCACCTTCAAAACAGAGAGAATTGACCTAGACACTGGCGAGATAAAGGCATTCCACATCCACGACAAGCTGCCCTACTACGGCGAATACCTGCAACGCCACGTCGGATTCGGCAGTGGCAAGCCGGAAGACACTCCGGAGAAGCGATACGGGAAGATCACCAACCCGACTGTCCATATCGGTTTGAATCAGGTGCGACTGGTTGTGAATGCACTTATCCAGCGTTACGGCCACCCAAGCGAAGTAATCGTAGAAGTTGCCCGCGAACTGAAACAGAACCATGAGCAACGCAAGGAAGAGAGCAAGCGACAGGCAGAGAATCAAGATCGCAACAAACGACTGCGCAGCAACATAGCAGGCATTCTTAAAATCAGCGAGGAGCAAGTCAGCCGGGACGATATTGAAAAAATGATCTTGTGGGAAGAACTCAGCCATGACGTGGCCGATAGAAAGTGTCCGTATTCTGGCGTCCCGATCAGCGCTTCCATGCTACTCAGCTCAGAGGTTGAGATCGAACACATCCTTCCCTTCTCTCAAACTTTGGACGACAGCCTTAATAACAAGACCGTCTCCATGCGCCAAGCCAATCGAATCAAAGGCAACCGCACACCATGGGAAGCAAAACAGGATTTTGAAGCGCAAGGCTGGAAGTTTGATGACATCCTCGCAAGGGCAGGAAACATGAAGAAGGAGAAGCGCTATCGCTTCGCCGAGGATGGATACAAGCGCTGGCTGAAAGACGATGCGGGCTTCCTACCGCGTGCATTGAACGATACCCGCCACTTGAGCAAGGTAGCACGCGAATACCTGACCCTGATCTGCCCGCAAGCCACGCGCGTCATCCCCGGTCGCATGACCGCCATGCTGCGCGGGAAGTTCGGCCTGAATGACGTGCTGGGACTGAATGGCGAAAAGAACCGCAATGATCACCGCCATCATGCCGTGGATGCCTGCGTCATCGCCGTAACCGATCAAGGTTTGCTACAACGCTTCGCCAAAGCCAGCGCCAGCGCACGCGAGAAGCAACTGAACAGACTGGTTGAGAGCATGCCACTGCCGTGGGAGAACTACCGCGAGCATGTGCAACGGGCTGTTGGAAATATCTTGGTCAGCCACAAGCCGGATCACAGCCATGAGGGCGCGATGCACAACGACACAGCCTATGGCCTTCGCGATGGAGGCAAGGTCAGCTTCCACAAAATGGTGGACGGAAAACGCGAGCGCACAGAAGAAAGCCTAAAGGTCATTAAGATCAGCGATGCGAAGGCCATTGAACGGCACGGCGTCCTTCCAACGGGCGAACCAAAGCCCTACAAAGGCTACAAGGGCGACAGCAACTATTGCATCGAGATAGTTAGAAATGAAAAAGGTAAATGGGAAGGGGAAGTGATATCCACCTTTGATGCTTACCAGCTGGTGAGACAGCATGGCATAGAGCGGTTGCGGCACCCCTCGTTAAGCGTTTCCGGAAAACCATTAGCAATGCGGCTCATGAAGAATGATTGCGTCAAACTCCAACTAGACAATGAAATTATTACTTCGCGAGTTTGCTGGGTTAGAACTGACACCCGAATTGCCTTTGCACCTGTAAGTGAGGCAAACGTTGACGCACGTGATCGAGACAAAGGAGATCAGTTTAGCTACATAATTAAAACTGCAAGCGTTCTACAAAAATTATGCGCCCGCCAAATAACTATAACCCCCATCGGCGAGCTTCACGATCCAGGCTTCAAGGTGTAATCAATGATAGGCCGCATCATCGAGGTTGCAGACGACAAGAGACATCTCTTCCTGTCGCGCGGCTTTCTCGTGGTGCAGGATACGGAAGGCGATCGCAAGGAGCTTGGGCAGATACCGCTGGATGACATCGCCGCTGTCATCGCCAATGCGCATGGTCTGAGCTACACCAACAACCTTCTAGTTGCGCTCGCAGAACGTTGCGCTCCTTTCGTGCTCTGCGCGGCCAACCACAATGCCGTCGGCATGGTGATGACCCTAGACGGCAACTACCAGCAAGCCAAGCGCTTCGACGCCCAGATTGCCGCCACACAGCCCTTGATAAAACGTATGTGGGCGGACATCGTCAAATCTAAACTCCAGCAACAGGCGGCCGCGCTCGAAGCTGCAGGCGCGCCATTCATACCGTTACAAGCATTGGTTAAAAAGGTGCGCTCCGGCGACCCAGAAAATTTCGAGGCACAGGGTGCAAGACGGTACTGGGGATTACTCTTCGGCGAAGACTTCCGGCGCGACCAGCAAGGTGGCGGCATCAATGCCATGCTCAACTATGGCTATACCGTGCTGCGTGCAGCAACGGCGCGCGCTGTCATTGCGGCGGGCTTACACCCCACCATAGGCTTGCATCACAGCAATGAAGGTAATGCCATGCGACTGGTAGACGACTTGATGGAGCCCTTTCGCCCCATGATCGATCTGAAGGTGTGGCAACTCAGCAAGCAAGGTGAAACGACGATCACCCCTGAAAGCAAACGTGCAGTGGTCAGAACGTTATACGACGACATGCAAACAAGCGCAGGTGCAACGCCAGTCATGGTGTGCGCGCAAAAACTGGCTGTTTCACTTGCGCAAGTCTTTATGGGGGAGCGCGACAAACTCGACCTTCCGCTACCGGGCCTCCCCCTCAACCTTGCGGCTTCGTTCGAAGACGACTAGCCAACATGCTTTCTGGATACAGGCTTATGTGGATTGTAGTGATGTTCGATTTGCCCGTGGTCGAAAAAGCGGAACGCAAGGCCGCAACGGATTTTAGAAATTCACTTCTGGACATGGGATTCGAGATGTCGCAGTTCTCCGTGTATATGCGTTTCTGCACCAGCCAGAGCCAAGTGGACACCTATTGCACGCAGGTCGAAAAAACATTGCCTGTCGGAGGGAAAGTGAACATACTGCAATTCACTGATAAGCAGTATGAACGCATCATCACCTTTCAAGGAAAAACCAAACAACCCGCCATGAAATCTCCCGATCAATTCTCATTATTCTGAATGAAGCGCGCATTTTTCAGACTGCAAGAACACAAAAACCACTTGAGAAATCAGGTGGTTTTTCCATTGCGAGTCTAGCAGATTGGGATTTGTGCTCTGACCGGAACATGGATGTGGATGTGGGCTTGATGACCTAAAGTCTAGCAGATTGGGATTTGTGCTCTGACCGGAACTGTTTGCTGCTTTTCAGCAAGGCGCGTGTAAGTCTAGCAGATTGGGATTTGTGCTCTGACCGGAACTAGTCGGCGTCTTTCGAATAAGCCCGATACAGTCTAGCAGATTGGGATTTGTGCTCTGACCGGAACTCAAGGATAAGGCTATCGCCCTGCGGACCGAGTCTAGCAGATTGGGATTTGTGCTCTGACCGGAACTGTAACGCATGGTGCATCGACAACGCTGTTAGTCTAGCAGATTGGGATTTGTGCTCTGACCGGAACCTACAAATCCCGCTAAATTTATCCCGTGCTAGTCTAGCAGATTGGGATTTGTGCTCTGACCGGAACGCGAAGTCCAGCG
>Ga0210046_1000704_pt1 | contig 30146 bp, 21 predicted proteins | sample CryGeyCG2114_250_FD_185461 | JGI IMG/M metagenome (GOLD analysis project Ga0210046, IMG submission 185461) | Groundwater microbial communities from aquifer - Crystal Geyser CG18_big_fil_WC_8/21/14_2.50 (SPAdes) (version 2) | ecosystem: Environmental > Aquatic > Deep subsurface > Groundwater ...
AGCGAAGAAATTGGTAACTGGTCGAAATATACCGACGAAGAAAAGCTGGAGGTGTTGGATAAAATCCGATATCGCACCAATGTAAGAGGCGAATCGCCACCCCACAGTTTTTTACGGTAGAAATCGGAGATAAACCATTGAATGAAATCAATAAAACATTAATTTTGCCACTTGTAATCGGGGTGTGGCGCAGTTGGTAGCGCGCGTCGTTCGGGACGACGAGGCCGGAAGTTCGAGTCTTCTTACCCCGACTTTTAAAGGGTTTAATCTGGTGAATATCAGGTTAAACCTTTTTTCATTGTTCCCTCTACACATAGCTTACAACTACACTTTCCTCTCAAAACCTTTTCTATCTTTGTTTTGTGTCAAAATGAGAGCAAATCAGAGATCAAAATGCAGTACATTTCTTAACCTTTCAGTTGATTGGCTGAGCGGATATTTTTACCATGGGTTAGTATATCGTCAATGCCCCTGAAAGCAGAAGGGAATGGTTGATGATGATATTGAATATCATGCAAAATCTAATTAAAGAAACAAGGAAAATCATTTTTAGACTAATGAATATCAAGTAGTTGTATTGAGTATGAATACAAAATTCATGTTTGAAATTTATTACTCTTTTATAATCATTCTTCTGGATATTCTATTCATTTCAACTATATATTTCAAAGCTCTACTCTTGAGAAATGCGGAAATACACGATAATATTTTTTGAAAGACTCAAAAGGATCAACACCCATATCTGTTAGTGGCAGTTCAAAACCAAGAAGTTCTTTTGCATCATTCTTTGATTCCATTATTAGCCTTTCAAGAGTTGAAAGAGCTGGAAGATCAAGTAATAAGGGATCATTAGGGCTACTTTTATAGATCCAATCATCAATATATTTTTGTAAACTCTCGTCATTCTTGGCACATATTATTAATGTAGCAGTAACCATCGGTTGGCCATCAGCATAATGTGTAGCGAGTAACCATATAACGTTACGATCAGGACAAGATAAGATTTCCTTATCAACAGCAAGACTGAGTGACTTAAGAACACTCCGTCCAAAATTTTTGAAAGTCATTTCATTAGGCTTCATCCCGCTAGGAAACAAATTACCTAATCTTTTCTTGAATTGTTCCAAACGCCATTCTTGTATATTCTTTTTATTTCCATTTTGACTATTCATATCTCCCAACTCAACAGATATTTCCTCATTATCAGGCTTACCTAGTGATGATGGATTTGCGTTAAGAGTAATACGCAAAATACTATTAATAGGAACCTCAGAAATAGTTCTTGTGAATCTCTCAATCTGCTCAGTAATACTTCCTGGATCTGTATAGTCGAACCAAATGACTATCTGTTTTTTAAACTCAGTAATATCAATATAATTTTCAAGTGTATCATATACACATTCTATACATTCCACTGGTCGGTTGAAATACTGCCGTAAATGGACGTTTTTATCCATATCTACACAAACCATATCATCAATACCAAGTCGTGCGTGTATTAATCGAAAATCTTCAAGATAAGGTCCTCCAAGACCCAAATATTGATAGGATTCAATGTTTAGAATCGGTGCAAGCCTACCTAGAATGGAAAGAAAAAGCTCTCTATCAACAGCTTTATTGGGACGCAGTTTATATGGTAGTGATGATGCTTTACTCATTTTCTAACCTTCCCCTTTTTGAATTTTAGATAAAATCAATTCAAAGCATCTCTCACCTACGATTCCAGGCTTTTCATCGAAAGAATCAAAGAAAGATTTAGAAACTAATCTAATTTCTTCATTCGGGCGAGAATAAATAATCTTACGTGATGATGGGCTTTTCGTTTGTGGAAAAGGAATCTTCTTTTGTTTTTGAGGATTATACTCAATTACTCCTTTTGATTGAGTTGCACCCGCTAATTGTGAGATTCTTAGAATGGCGCTTCTTAAAGGCATTGGTGTGGACTTTTCCCAGTATTGAGTTTGATCGGACCTAGGATGATTCTTCCATGCATTTGTATAACTTATCCAGATTCTCATGCCTTCTTTCATTTTTACAAGTGCCTGTAGCCATATATCAGAAGAAGTATCTAGTGCCCGTTTTGTGGTTGTAACAGGTAATTTATTTGCATATATAGATCTGAATTCGACAATGCCAGTTATAATCGAAAACTGGTAATGGTAAAGAGGTATTCCATCTCCCCAGCCAGTGAGTCTACTTTTATCCCCAACTATCACAGCTCTATCATTACAAAATACTGTCCATCCTGCAGATGCAGAAGATCTATCCCGCTCGAATTCTGGAGAATCCTCATCATCAGTTATCCCTCGACCAGTATTAAGTCCTACAGTAATAGATACAATAACATTGTCTATGGTTTTCTCAAATACATAAGGGAGAGGTCCATCTTTTTCATCAGAGACAAGAACCTCCACGAGTACTGGTTCAACAGGAGCAGTATTTACGGAAATACTCAGCCCTTTTTGTAGAAACATGGTAAAATGCTCAGAAATTGATGTTTTAAGCTCATTAATAAACGCCTCATTTCCAAAGTGTTTTGCAACGCCAGGAAAAAGGCTTTCAATATGTATTTGGGTGCCAGGCGTTTTAAGATTGTCTTCCTGTTTTGTATTAATAATTGGTAACGGTTCCCAGTCTTTATTGTCAAGCCATGCTGAAGAAATAGGGACCTCATAAGCATCCTCATTACAAAGCGTTTTTACTATTGCATCTCTTCCCATTTTGAAGATTGCTCGTTTCATGCCGACACCATACATCCCAATTGTCTCATTGTCCATGTCTCGATCATCATCAGTCTCCCGACCCATTTTAAAAGCGTAAGCTTTAGCTATGGACCTTGGAATACCGCCACAATTGTCTTCAATTGAGAATGAATTACTACTCAAAGAAATGTTCACAAAAAACTTTGAATAATCGACCTTGACTCCGTTTGCAGTCCTTAGTGCACCATCCAAACAATTGTCCACAAGATCAAGAATAGCATCTGATAAAGAAATGTCCCTGGTTAGCATAGAAACAAAAAACTGTTTTGTAGGAGCAGCTTGTGCGTAATCCATATTATTCATAATTTACCTCCCAATAATTTTTCCCCAAATTAGTTCAAGTAATAAAAACAGGTCATTGTTGTTCGGACGTTACTCAATTTGGGCTATAAATTTTCAACATGATTAATAATACTTTTGCCTATTACTTCTCCCAAAATTACGGGTACAGCATTTCCAATTAACTTTCCAATAGTTCTTTTACCAATCTCTTTACCAGGTTTAACAAATTTATATTTACGAGGAAAGCTTTGAAGAATTGCACCCTCTCTTAACGATATTGCCCTATTTTGATCAGGATGGCCGAACCTTCCGTTACCAAATCCAAAGTATTGTGTTGTGATTGTTGGTGAGGTTTCATCCCATGACATCCTCCCATAAACACTTCTGTATGTATTACCTGTTTTCTTTTTATGACATGAGGCGATTAACGCATCGTCCCAGTCTTTCCAACTACCACCCGGTTTAGAAGCTTGGATTCTATTCAAATTGATGTCTGAAAGAGACGAAGCTTGATGAAGAGGATCTTTTGAATCTATTTCTCCTGCTAGCAGGGGTGGTAATTTTCCAATTGCTTGTCTAACGGTTTTCTTGCTTAATTTTAATTCTTCCGGACTCAATAACCTTATTTCACCAAGTTTGGAAGCTAATAATACTAATCTGTTGCGGTGTTGAGGTAAACCATATTCTTCTGAATTGACGACTCGGTAATAAACGTAGTAGTCGTTATTTTTCAAAGTATCAACAAATTTTGTAAAAATATTTTGTCGAACCAGTCCAGGTACATTTTCCATAGTTACCAAATCTGGTTCTGATTCCTTAACTAGTCTCGAAAATTGATCTAATAATTTCCATCTGGAATCTTTTGGATCTGCTTTTTGATTATACGTGGAAAAAGTTTGACAAGGAGCACAACCAGCTAATAATTTATATTCTCCTCCCTTAAAATAATCATTAATAGTATCCTTTTTAAGGTTTTCTACTGATTCAAGTAAAAAATCGGCATTGTTGTTTTTAGTATATGGGTATTCGCAAGCAGGATCGTTATCAATACCCAGCTTCACAACGATACCCGCCTTTTCAAAACCATGCGTTAGGCCACCAGCCCCACAAAATAAATCTATTGCATTTATTTTCAAATTATAAATTCTTTTTAATTTAGATATTAATAAACAGGGATTCAAAATTGAAAACCACGTTTCAAATGTATAACAATTTGATAAGAATTAAAATCATATTTGCATTCTGTTTTAAACAACCTATGATTGAAATAATTATGGTGGGTGACAAAAACATTTCGCTGAATAAAATAAGGAATAACAATCAAACGATATTTGACTAAAAAAAAAACGCCAATATAGCCCTTTGTATAGTTTGAAGAGCTATGTTCATTATCTTTATTTTATGTCAGAAAACAATTTATCGGATATTGTCAGAGATTTTATTAAGCACGCATTAAAACCATATTAAAAGATACAAGTGAGTTTCACAAATTGTATTGCCAACGGGGCTGAGGATATTTGATAACAATAAACATTTAAATTAATTAACACTTTCTGTTAATTATAATTTTTATTTCTCAATAATGAATATTACCTTTGCAGACAAGAAACTTAAAAACTGGGCCAATGATAATAAATTGGCAGTCAGAAAAATGGGGGCTAAAAGAGCTGGTCTTTTTCAACAACGTCTGCAAGATATGACTGATTCGATCAGTTTTGCCGATTTAGAACACCTACCTGGAGGGTCCATCAATTAAAGGGAAATAGAACAGGTCAATGGGCATGTAACTTAGATCATCCATATCGATTAATATTTGAGCCTATACAGTCTGATAATGAACGCGAACTGGTACTTGCTAATATAAGGAGCTTAGAAATTGTCGAAATAGTAGATTATCACTAAAAAAGGAAGAAGAAATTATGGCTACATTGAATGAATATTATCCTGAAGTGGTTTTACATCCGAGTTCAACTCTAAACGAAAAACTCAGGGAAATGAAAATGAGCCGAAAGGAATTCGCTTTGCGTACTGGTAAACCGGAAAAAACAATTATTGCTATTTTAAAAGGTGAAAGTTCTTTAACACCTGAAATGGCCGTATTATTTGAAAACATCACTAAAATACCAGCTCATTTTTGGATAAATAAACAAGCCAGATACAACGAATATAAAGCCAGGTTAAACAGGAAAAAGGATGTAGAACAAGCTGCTGAATGGACTAAAAAATTTCCCTATAATGAAATGGCCAAGCAAAATTGGGTTCCAAAAACACTCAATATTGAGGAAAGGACCATTCATTTGTTTGACTATTTTGCCGTATCTACTCACGAAGGTTGGCAAAAGCTTTATATGGAAAGTGAATTAAAAGTTGCAGCTTATGCATCTCTAAAGCACACCTCAGATCCCTATGCAATATCTGCTTGGTTGAGAAAAGGAGAATTGCAGGCTGACCAAATTAGTATTCCAAATTTCAACCTAAAGGTTTTTAAAGAGAATCTTCAGGCCATAAAAGAAATAATGGTGAACCAATCTTCCGGTTTCTTTACACAATTACAAAATTTATGCTATCAGGCAGGAGTAAAGGTGTTTTACACCCCCAAGCTACCAAAGGTACCGATTAATGGTTCCACACGTTGGATAAAGGACACTCCTGTTATTCAGCTCACCGCTCGGTATAAGCAAAATGATCGTTTTTGGTTTACATTTTTTCATGAGGCCGGGCATATTATATTGCATGGTAAAAAGTACATTTCTCTTGAGAACATTGATTTTTCCGAAGCAGATCCAGAAAAGGAAAAACAAGCACACGAGTTTGCTGAAGAATTAATTTTTTCGAAAGAACAAGAAAAGGAAGTTTTAGCAAAAGACAAATTAGTCTTTAATGATATTATCATGTTCTCTAAAAAATTCAATACTCATCCAGCAATTATAATTGGAAGGCTACAACATTTGGGGAAGATACCTTATAGTGTTGGCAGAGAATATATCGTACCAATAAATCTTTCTGTAGTAGAACAAAGCTAACTCATCGCTTCACTAAGCATAGTTACATGCCATCCGGCAATTGATAGTCCACATGGAAAAGTCCCGATCACGAATCCCAAAAGTAATCGGGATCGGGATTCGGGATAGGCACGATCGAGCCTGTAACGATGGAATTTATTCCGTCGAAAAAAAAACTCCGGGGAATCTCCCCGGAGTCAAGTTGTAAATACCATTGTAGTGATTTGAATTGCGTTGATACCGATTGATTTATCCGGTATTCACAACCTTATTTTAATGATTTTGCAGCATTACAGTAATCCTGAAATATCTATATCCAGTTCAATCTGTGCATTTGCAGAAACGGAAATGGAGTTGAGCAACAAACCCGGTGTAGCACTGGTTGCATTGAACATTCCGGTAAATGTGGTGCTGTCGCCAAGTGTTTTGGCAAACGATGCAACATGGATTTCGTACTCTCCGGCTTCCAAAAAGCTGAGGTTGTAAGTTCCATCGGCATTCACTTTTGCGCTGGTTACAGCTTTGGCAAACAATATATTACTTGCTCCCTGTCCCTGGCCTTCTGATAAAACATTAAACTCACCTTTTTGATAAATAAACACATAACTATCATTTTCCGTAGTGAATAACATGTTCACACTTCCTGAAATCTTACCGGAATTTTCTTCTGAAACCACCCGCAGTGTACTTTCCATTTCGGTCGGGGTTACAAATGTGTATCCACTTCCGGTGGAGGTGTCGTTTTCCCTGACAACAGCCTTACGTATGTCGAAATCGACCACCAGCGAAGTTTCTGAGTTGGCTTCCACCTCAAATGGATTTGAAACGGTTATTTCAGTCTGTATCTCTCCTGAAACTGAAAGATCGTGTTTTTCTGTATCAGATGTTAAAATGTAACATCCCGGCGAAACTCCCGAAGCATCCGATTCATAATCAAGAACCAGCGAAATGGCGGAGTATGATTTAGCGCTCACTTCTTCGTTTAAAATTAACTTAGTTTCTCCATTTTGGTATGCCGAAATTTCAATGGTTTGTTTTGCAAATCCTTCTACCGGTTTTCCATCAATCTTTACATCAGCGATGGTTATAAAAGTTCCCTCGATATTCGCATCATCTGAGGGGGCATCGGTCATTTTTACTAAAATCTGCCCTTTTCCATCTATTGTTTCATCGACTTTTGATGAACATTGAACTAACATCATTGCGAATGCAATTACTGATGTTACTATTAAAATTCTACTTCTCATGACGTTTTTGTTTTGATGATTATTAAATGACTTGATCAGATTAATTATTTAACTGCCAGTATTGCGTATTTCGAAATTTTCCAGAATTCTTCCGGGTCTTCAATTTGCAGATAGGCAATCATATCATCCTCAAAAATAAAACTGTACGAACTATCTGGATGTTCAGAAATAAACTCGGCCTTTTTGGTAAAAATCGGCACCGTACGTACACTTCTTTGATCGAGTTCGGTAAAATAACTGTCGTTCAAATTATCGGGAACACTGTTACTCTTTCCCAGACCAAGAATTCCGCCTTCACTGGCAACTACACCATGTTCTTTCAATTCTTTTAATGTCCCTGAAGCAAAGAAAACCTTGTTCAGTTCATTGTCTTTGGCCTCAATAATTTGCGATTTTTCAACAATGGAATCTGTTTTTAAGGCAATGTCGCTGTGTAATTGCACCATTTGAATGTCCAGTTCGTTGATTTTATAGTCGCGTTCTTCAAGCTGTGCCTGTAACAGTTGGATACTGTTGTTTTGATCCTCAATATTTTTATTGAGTTGGGCGATTTTATTTTTGAATGAATTGATTTCAACGCCAGAAGATTTTAGTCTTTTGTCGAGTTCATCAATTTTTTTGCTGCTTTCTTCCAGCATCTCATTCATCATTTTTATGTCGGCAACCAGCAATTCTTTCTGGTTTTTGTCACCCTCGCCCCGCGACAAAACCAATTGTCCGCGTTTGTCTCTAACGAATGTCAGGTTTTGCTCAATCTCATCGAAGGTACTTACCATTTCGTTTACCAGCGAATCTCTTTCTTCAATGGTCATGTTCAGGTTGGTGTTTTGAGCGTTGAGTTGCTCAATTTCGACTGATTTGTTGGAAATAATTATACCGGATAGTATTACAACTACCAGAAACATCATAACACTAATTCCTATTATTACAGATTTTTTTTCTGTTTTCATAACATTTGTCCTCCTAAAGTTAAGGTTTATACTTTTTTACTTTAAAAAATTTAATTCATTTAGGGCATACCAAACGATGTGCCAATTGAATGAATATGATTCAATGATTTGATATTCAGTACTTATAGTTCTTGTTAACACCAAAACTCCTATCAAATTGATAGGAGTTTATCAATTTGATAGGAGTTTTATTAAAGGACTGATGTCAGAAAAGAATCAGTTAACTTCTTTTAGCATCCGGTAAATGGTTGCCACGCCAATATCCAGTTTTTTGGCAACCAGGTTGGTGTTGTTGTTATATTTTTCGAGGTATTTTTTTACAATGCGGATGTTGTATTCGCGCATGCTCATTTCTTTAGTTGTATTTTCAGAGAAAAGGACTTCGTTGCCAAGGATGATATTTTCTGCGCCGATTTCATCATGATCGGAGAGCGTTATGGCCAGTTCGATTACTGATTTCAGTTCCCTGATATTTCCCGGGAAAGGATAGGAAAGCAATTTATCAGCCGCTGTGGCAGACAGCGTTTTTAAAGCAAGGTTGTTTTCGTTGCAGAATTCTTTGATAAAATGTTTTGAAAGAATAACAATGTCGTTGCCCCGTTCGCGCAGTGGCGGCAGTTCGATGGGCAATCCAAAAAGCCGGTAATAAAGATCTTGTCTGAAAGTGCCTTTTACAACGGCTTCCTGAAAGTTTTGGTTGGTGGCCACGATGATGCGGCAGTCGGTTTTGACGGGTTTGTTGCTGCCAATCCGAACAAATTCTTTCTCCTGTAATACACGCAGCAGCTTTGCCTGGAGCGAAATATCCATTTCTGCAATTTCGTCGAGGAAGAGTGTTCCACCGTTGGCTTCTTCAAATTTTCCGATGCGACGGAAGGTTGCTCCTGTAAAAGCTCCTTTTTCGTGCCCAAAAAGTTCGCTTTCGGTTAAATCTTTTGGAATGGCGGCCATATTCACCGCGATAAACGGTTTCGCCGCCCGTGCCGAATTGTAGTGAATAGCTTTGGCTACCAACTCCTTTCCGGTCCCGGTTTCACCGGTAATGGTGACCGAAATATTGGTTCGTGTGGCTTTTTCAATCAGGCCGAAAATTTTTTGTGTGGCCGGGTTGTTTCCAACAATGGTATTCTGGTAACTGTATTTCTTTTTAACCTCGCTGCGCAGCGAAACAATTTCCCGTTTCAGGCTAACACCGTTACGGATATTTTGTACCGTATTTAAAAGCCGTTCGCGAATATCGTTCGATTTGACAATATAATCGTAAGCGCCATATTTCAGCAATTCAACAACGACTTCAATTTCGTCCTGTTCCGAGATCAGGATGACCTGGATTTCTTGGTTTTCGGCTTTTATGTTTTTTAATATTTCGAGTCCCTTCATGTCGGGAAGGCGATAGTCGAGCGTTATTACTTCCGGGTTTTTATGTAGGTTGGCCAGGCAATCTTTTCCGTTGGTAAACGACTCGATTTCGTAATCGGGATTTAACGAAAGATTGTGTACCAGCAGTTTGCTGTACCACTCATCATCTTCAACTACAAATATTTTAAAAGGCTTTTCGTACATGTTTCTTTTGCATAAACGACTTCCGTATTTTTTTATTGGTCGCTGAAAGATAGCTGTTTTTTGGATCGGTAGAAAAACGTTGGGTTTTTAATCATGATTATCTTCCAAATAAAGTTTAAGGAATGCGTTGATTTCTACCGATTCAATTTTTATCTCCTGGAAAGCAGGTGTTATCATTTCCGGTTTTTCAGCCTGCTGTGCCAGTTTTTCCAATCGTTTGATGTTGTTGTACAAATGGGTTGCCGTAATATGTTTACAAGGTGCAGCCATTTTATGTGCATTTTCAAAAACACTTTTCCAGTCTTTTTTCAGAATGGCTTCCGTGATATTTTCGACTCCTGTATCCATCGATTTTATAAAAAGAAGGATCATTTCACGCAGAAATATTTTGTCGCCACCAGCCATCCGGCTGAGTTCCCCGACATCGATTTTGGGTTGATTTGATCCAAGTATTGTCCTGTTTTCGACGGGAACCAGTACAATCAGGGTATCAAAAAGATCCTTTTCTGAGAAAGGTTTTAAAAGAAATCCTTTCATTCCTGCATCTTCGCAGGCATGCCGATCCACTTGATCGTTCGAGGCCGATATGGCCACAATCGTTATTCCCGGATGGGTTTTAATAATTGTTTTTGCCGCTTCGATTCCGTTCATTTCGGGCATGTGCAGGTCCATCAGGATGACATCGAATTTTTTAAGAGATGTTGCTTTTACAGCTTCTTCCCCGTTTTTTACCTCCTGAAACGAAGTGCCCCAGTTTTTTAAAATTCCTTTAAGCACATACCGGTTGAATTCTTCGTCGTCGGCAATGAGTACCTCAAGTTGTTTTAATGTTTCAGGAATGGAAGGAATTTCCCATTCCTTTTTTGAGATATTGTCCTTTTTCCCTTCCGGATATTCGACATTGACTGTTAACTCAGTACCTTTCCCGGGTTCACTTTTTACGGTGATTTTCCCACCTTGTAGTTCTACCAGTTTTTTAACAATGGCCAGTCCGAGCCCGGTGCCGCTGTGCTTTTTGCCGGTTTGGTTTTCAGCCTGTACAAATTCGTCAAAAATTATTTTTTGGTTTTCTTTCGACATTCCGATCCCGGTATCGGCAACCCGGATTTCTATTTCAAAAGTTTGATTGACAGTCCTGGCTGTTTTAACGTTTAAAACCACCTCGCCTTCTTCAGTAAACTTGATGGCATTGCTGATGAGGTTAATCAATATTTGTTTTAACCGGAGTGGATCGCCGGCCAGCGCATCGGGTTTTTCTCCTTCCCAGGTAAAACCAAGCGAGATTCCTTTTTTTGCAGCCTCATATTTTTGCAGAGAAATGACCTCTTCAAAAACGTCGGATGGTGCAAAATCGACGGTTTCCAGCTTCAATTTGTGGGCTTGTATCTTTGAAAAGTCGAGCGTGTCGTTTATAATATGTTTAAGGTGGCTGGCCGAACGCGAAATAATCGTTACCATTTCCCTGGTTTCGGTATCCAGTGTTTTTTGCAACACCTGTCCGGTTAATCCGTAAATGGCATTTACCGGGGTTCGCAGTTCGTGGCTTACATTGGCTGCAAATTGTTCTTTTGCCCGGGCGAGTTTTTCGGCTTCCTGTTTCGCATCTTTCAACACACGTTCGTAGATCCTCGATTTTTTTAGAAAATTAAACAATACAAAAAGGGCAACGAATAATAGAATAACCGAGGTAACGGTAAATGCCGCAAGCCGTTTGTAGGTGAGTGCTGCAAGCCGATCGGCCTCGTTGGTTCTTTCCATCAGGTTGTCCGATTCCCTTTTCTCAGCTTCGGCAATAAGTGCATTTATTTTTTCGCCAATGACCATGTTTTTTTCAATTAACCGTGATTCGAGTACATTAATCTTTCGGCCTTTTTCGGCAATTTTTGTTTCTAACTTTTGAATGTCCTGTTTCAGCGAATCTCTTTCAATTGACCGTTCTACAAACGTGGTATCTACCGTTACTTTTTCCCCTCCGAATATTTTCCGCAGGATTCCCTTTTTTTCAGTTTCAACCGTGATGGTGTCCATTTTTTGCTCATCAAGTTTCGAATAGATTTCCGAAAATGCCGGTTGATCTTCTTTCGCCAATTGGTGAAGGCTCAAAACGCCCCGCCACAACTCCAGTTTTTCAATTGACAAATTCCGGATGGAATCGGTGAGGGACTCATCACCACTGTTCTTCCCGCTAATTTCTCCCAGGCTTTGTATTTTGATACTGATTTGTTTTTGTAATGTGCCGTAATGTTTGAGATCTTTTTTGCTATTGGTTAAGATGTATAACCGTACGTTGTTTTCAAGGGCAGTAAGGTCGGCATTGATATCTTTTATCAGGAAGAGTCTATTGTCGGGCAGCCTCTCCTGGTAGATGGACCAGACAATTTTCGAGAGGCTTTTATAAGCAAAATATCCGGAGGTTACAACAGCAGCCCCGATAATGAAAGCCACCACTGTAATCTGAATCTCTATTTTAAATTTCGACATTTTACTTCTGAACGGATTGTTTTTATTAAACGATAAAAATAAGGGTTTGTTTTATTCGGTATTTTCAAAAACTAAATGGCGGTCGATTTTATTTCGGTATCATTCAAAACTTTAGCCGGACAGTTATGGAATGAATTATATCCCCGGTATCGACATAGCCTCATGTTATGGCAGACTCTGAAATTGATTTATCTAACCCGGACAAGCAGGAAAAGTTTCACGCAAAGTGAGCAAAGAAAAATCACGCAAAGAGTTAGTTGAAACAGGTTAAATTTACTTTGCGGTCTTCGCGTGTCCCTGCTTGGCGGTCTTTGCGTGGAATAACTTACCAGAAACGCAGGAATAGGTGGGATATGACACTAATTCGGCCAGAAATCGGGCTTAATATTGATACCTCCAAATACAAGACAATCAACACATTCATTATTAAGCCATGCGCCACCGGGACTCAAATACGCAGGCCACTGACTGGGAGGAATTTCACTTGGACCGAAACGCAATTCGGCGGGGGAACAATAGGTTGAAAATTCGAGGGGGAGATTCGGAACATTCTGTACAAATATTCTTTTGCGCGAAACCGCAGCAACACCAAAAAACCCAAGCACCTCCTCGTCGGGATGGGTGAGACTATGCACATTTCCTTTGATGGCCAGAGGTTGCTGTTCATAAAGCCGACCCTCATGACTGCTGTTCATGCGCATCTGATCCCAATAATGATAGGCGGCCTCACTCAGGGCCAGTTGTTCCACCAGTACACTATATCCGTATGCCAGCTTTGTGGTCTGATTGTCAACATATTGAAGTGGAAGTTCTTTGTACTTATTTTCGGTAAGATTTTCAGTGGATAATGTAAATATTTTGGGAATCTTGTTTGTCCTCCAACATACGTTCTTTGAGTAATCCGGTGGGTCTACCTGATGGATTTCGCCATCATAATAAGATGTAATCGGATAATCGGTGTGATATTCGTAGGTCTCGAATACATTCCACAAATAATACCGGCCATCGTTATTGGCGCCGTTCAAATCCAGATAAAACTGAATCCCCAGCGTGTAACTTCCGGGCATGTTGCCTTCGATGTCTTTCCGCAGGAAGTAAACCGAATCCACCTCCGGTGCTTTCGACACGAGATCATAGTCAGATTCCAACACCTGGCCATCAAAAGTAAGCACCTGCACCTTAAAAGATGATCCTGGAATCAACAGAACAGGGTCGATCCAAGTGGTATAACTTCCATCGCCATTGTCTGTCATTTGATATTGGTTCCCGTTTGCATCAACAATAGTAACAAAACATTGCGTAACAGGCGTATATTGTGGATCGTTGATGGGCGAGGAAACTGAAACGTTTACTTTCTGATAACCATCACCATCCATCACCATCCCTGAAACCACATATTTTTTTAAATCGGATGTTTTGATATCTGGAACAAATGGTTTAATGCAGGAGACAAGCACTCCCGCCAGCAGCATTACTGAAAGGAGGAATTGAAATCCCGGCAAAACACCTCTTGTAAATATTTCGGTTTTAGTTACAGATACAGTCATTATTCAGAGGATCTTATATTTTTTTGACTACCGTCAGATCAAAACTCAACCACTTGAAATTCAAACCTCCGGAATCAGGAGTTTGATTTAAAAGCGAACCATCACCACCATTCGGTTTTAACCGAATTTTCCGGTAGTAAAAATAAGACATTTATGATTTTCAATCAGAACAACCAGGTTAAAGTATCACAAAATTAATCCTCTGTTGAGGTGTACGAACTACTGCTTACTCATAATGCAAAACATCCACCGGGTTTGAGGATGCGGCTTTGTAAGCATGATATACGATGGTAATTACAGCCACGATGAGCGCACTCATAATGGACAACACAAAGTATTTCCACGAAACTACAATGTGGTATGCAAAGTTTTCGAGCGACTTGTTCATCAGGTACCATGCAATAGGCGTGGCAATGAGTCCGGCGATCAGAATGAGCCGCACAAAATCGATGGTTAATAACACCAGAATTCGGCTGATGGATCCGCCAAATACCTTTCTGATGCCTATTTCACGATTTTTCTTTTCGATGGTCAATGCTGTAAGTCCATACAATCCCAGACACGAAATCACCAGTGAAAGCATGGTGAACAGCGAGAAAATCTTAAAGGTGTTTTCTTCACTTTTGTATTCATCGCGAATCCTGTCCTTGGCCATGTGATAATTAAAAGGAATTCCCTGAAAATGTTCATTCCAGATTTTCTCCATGGCAGCAATGGTTTGTTCCTTGTTAACTCCGTTGATTTTTACAGCCAGGTTATACGACCTGTCGGGACGGATCATATACACAGCCGGCTCAATTTTTGAATGGATCGAATAGTAATGGTAATCTTCAATCACACCTATCACCTTCATTTTGGTAATGGTGTCCAAAAAAGGCATAAATTGTTTACCGATGGGATCGTCCCAACCCAGGAAGTTGACGGCTGCGCGGTTCAAAATCACCGCATTGCTGTCGTCAAAGGCATATTCCTTGCTAAAATTCCGACCGGATAAAACTGGTATATCCATCATATCGAAAAAATTATAATCAACATATCCATACCTCATTGTAATGCGGGTTTCGGTAGTGTCGTCTACTGTTACTGACGATTGCGATCCGGCTACACCGTTGATATCACTTACAAAAGCCACATCTCTTACATCGGGAATCCGCTTGAATTCATTCTTTAAAAATTCAACATTTGTTTTATCGTTTTTATCGTACAGTTTTACCGACATCACATTGGTATAGTTGATGCCCATATCCTTGTTCAACGCATATTTATACTGATCGTAGATCACCGCAATGCTAAAAATCATGGCAATGGAAATCACAAACTGAAATATGACCAATGCCTTGGTAAGCCAGGCCGAAGAACCACCTTTTGAACCCGTGGTGCTTCTGAAAATAGCCATCGGATTGAGTTTGCTCAGGTAAAAAGCGGGATAAAACCCGGCTACCAAACTCACAAAAAACAAAATAATCACCAGTCCGATGTTGAGTATCCAGTTGCCCAGAAAATCAAGTGAAAAATGGGTCCCCAGCATCTGGTTAAAAGTGGGAAGCAACAGTTCGGCCAATAACAAGGCGAATAAAATGGAGATGAAGGTAAGGATGGTCGATTCCCCCAGAAACTGACCAATCAGATTGATTCGTTCCGCCCCCATCACTTTCCGCAAGCCCACCTCCTTCGATCGTTTTACCGTTTGTGCAATGGCCATGTTGATAAAGTTTACACAGGCAAGCAGGATAATCAAAGCGGCAATAATCGAAAATATATACACCGTATTGATGTTTCCCTGATTGTAATTCATGACCTGGAATTTGATGTGGCCCGATTTAAGGTGAATATCGCGCACGGGCTGCAAATACAATTTCCATTGCCATGGACGATCTTCTTCATCCACATATTTTGAAACAAGATCAGGGAATTTTAAAGCCAACGCCTTCATATCGGTTCTTTTCCTGACCCGCACATAGGTGTCGATTGAATTGTTGTTCCATCCGTGAAGCCAGGAATATTGTGTTTCCATATTTGCGAATGGAATCAATGCTTCCATCCTCACACTCATCTGCTCGGGCATATTTTCCATCACGGCAGTAACCACAAAGGGTTTCCCATTGATTTGAAACACCTTGCCCATGGCTTCTTCCACCGAACCGAACATTTTGACGGCTACTTTTCTGGATGGCACAAAAGAATTGAGTTCTCGCAGTGCATTGGCAGTATCGCCGGCTATAAGTTTTATACCAAAAAGCTCGAATGCCGATGGATCGATAAACAATACGTGATTCTGGTCGAAGAATTGATCGTTGTATTGCAGGGGCTGACTTCCCCAAAACAGGATACGAACCGATTTTTCAACTTCCGGGAATTCGGTTACCAAAGCTTCACCCAGCGGTCCCATGGTAACAGCCACGTGCTGTTCGCCCACACCTGGTGCCTGTTGAATTTCAACACATCTGTACAACTGATCTGAGTTGGGAATCTCTTCATTAAAGCCGGTTTCGTACTGAATATGGAGTGCAATCAACAGAAAGGCGGCAATTCCGATGGACAATCCGATAATGTTAATGATGGAATATGATAACTGCTTGCGGAGGTTTCTGATTCCGAGCTTTAAATAATTAAGTATCATTTGGCCGTTTTTTGTGTGGTCAGGTGTATGAATAATGATTCAAAACATATCAAATCCTGTGCTGTATTTTTTAATATCATGTTTATCCGTGCCTTATGGATCATACAGGAGCTATTACACACAGGAAACCCGGTCAAAAATGCGCGTGTTCTGTTCGATTTCGTACATACCATTTCTTAAAAACCTTCCTCGTAATCTCTTCAATTCAGCAAATATTGTTATATACTGTCGATGGAATCTGAATTATCAAAACCGGGGTATCCGATCATATCCCGTGCTGATTTTTAATTATTTCCATGATTCGCCATCTTAGACCGGACTTATTATTTAATGGGTGGAGCTGCATACAAGTATATTCTGTATTGGTTTTGAGGGTAGAATTTAAGGTGCAGCGTACCGAAAATATTTATAGGTACTTTGTTATCAGTAGATTCAAGGTGCAGCGCACCGTAATATTGATATACAGTTAATAACAGATTCCATTCCTATTCAAAGATTCTCTTTGTGTATTACTGTGACTTCTTTGTGCAGCTCTGTGTAACAACTTATTTGCTACGACACAAATTACCTCAAAGAAGCCACAAAGTGACACAAAGGTCATAATATAACTTTATTTCACTGACTATCAAATATAAGCGATCAGAAAAATGCAAGCTAAACTGAGTAAGATATTTTACGACTTGGTAAAATTGAAATTAAAAAATTAAAATATCTACTAAAGAGTTACCAAAGACATAAAAAAAGAGGCGAAAGATACCACCGATGAAATAGAAAAGGAATTGGATTAGCCAGATGTCGGCAAAAAAAAACAGCGGCATTTAAACCCCTGTTTTTTCTTCTGTATTTTCAAAAGGTATCTACCTGTTTTTCAGCTTCCCAGAAATAATCCCAGTTAATTCTTCCACTTTTACCCTGGTCTGCACCATCGAATCGCGTTCGCGCAAAGTTACGGTGTTGTCTTCCATGGTTTGGTGGTCAACAGTGATGCAGAATGGCGTTCCGATGGCATCGTGGCGGCGGTAGCGTTTTCCGATGGCGTCTTTTTCTTCGTAAAAACACATGAAATCTTGTTTAAGGTTATCCATGATTTCAGTTGCCTTTTCAGGCAATCCATCCTTTTTGGTCAATGGGAAAATGGCCACTTTGTAAGGAGCCAGGAATGGCGGTATTTTCATCACCACGCGTTCTGATCCATCTTCCAGTTGCTCTTCGGTGTAGGCATTGCTCATGATGGCCAAAAACATCCGGTCGAGACCAATACTGGTTTCCACCACGTAAGGCACGTAACTTTCGTTGAGTTCGGGATCGTGATAACGGAGTTTTTTTCCTGAGAATTTCTCGTGAGCACTCAGGTCGAAATCGGTGCGGGAATGGATACCTTCCAATTCTTTAAACCCTATAGGGAAATCGAATTCAATATCTGCAGCTGCATTGGCATAATGAGCCAGTTTATCATGGTCGTGGAAACGGTATTTTGATGGCGAAATGCCCAGCGAAAGGTGCCATTTCATGCGTTCTGCTTTCCAGTATTCGTACCACTTGATTTCCTGTCCGGGTTGTACAAAAAACTGCATTTCCATCTGTTCAAATTCGCGCATACGAAAGATAAATTGACGTGCAACAATCTCATTTCTAAACGCTTTACCAGTTTGAGCGATGCCAAATGGGATTTTCATCCGGCCGGTTTTTTGTACATTCAGATAATTAACAAAGATACCCTGTGCGGTTTCGGGACGCAGGTAAATTTCTGTGGCTCCTTCGGCCACCGATCCGATGTTGGTGCTAAACATCAGGTTAAACTGTCTGACCTCAGTCCAGTTGCGCGATCCGCTAACAGGGCATACAATTCCCAGTTCTTCAATAATGGCCTTTACTGCAACCATATCCTCTCTTTCGAGGGCGGCGAAAAATGTGGTCCTGATTTCGTCAATTTTCTTCTGATTCTCAATTACCCGCTGGTTGGTTTCACGAAACTGTTTTTCATCAAAACTATCACCAAAGCGTGCCCGGGCCTTTTCAACTTCTTTGTCAATTTTGGCTTCAATTTTGGCCATGTGATCTTCCACAAGTACATCGGCGCGGTAGCGTTTTTTTGAATCTTTGTTGTCGATCAGCGGATCGCTGAAAGCATCCACGTGTCCAGAAGCCTTCCAGGTGGTGGGATGCATAAAAATAGCCGCATCGATACCCACAATGTTTTCGTGCATCTGCACCATGGATTTCCACCAATAATCACGGATGTTCTTTTTGAGCTCCGATCCGTTTTGTCCGTAGTCGTAAACTGCACTCAACCCATCGTAAATCTCACTCGACTGAAACACAAAACCATATTCCTTAGCATGTGCAATTATTTTTTTAAATAAATCTTCCTGATTTGCCATAGTTAATTTGTAAAAAAGTCCAATACATTGCCAAAGGTGCCCGTGGTACGTTTATACAGTTCCGAATACCCGCATTGGATACACGAAATCACGGTAAATTTTTTGTTCTGCACATCAAAAATTTTGGCCAGGGGTCCGCCCACTGTGCGGATTTCGTCGGCTTCGTATTGTTTGTTGCCACATTTGGCGCAGATGTATTCTTTCTGTTGCATCGATCGTTTTATTGGTGAAAAAAGAGAAGAGCCTATTGTATTAATGAAAGGGATTTTGTTTCTGCAACTAAATAAGATAAAGTCCCTTTAAAATTTGCGGTGGTTGTTTTTCCCAGATAGGTTGTCATGTTCATAGTCAAATCGTACTGGTCGCCTACTTTTGTTACTACGAGAGTTCCACCCGTAATAGCGTCTTGCTTTACAACCTCATCGTTTTTGGGATCATATTGAATAAAAAGAAAACCATCTGTACAAGTACCCGCTTCTTGAGACAAGCCAAAAGTATAATTTCCGGGCTCTAGTAACGTTTGAGTAGTTGAAAATAAGGACAAGCCAAAAACCTCTCCATTGCCTGTTACAGTTGTTGCTGTACCACCTGACTCGATGATAGTTAAACCCGAAGACATCAGTACTAAATCAATGCCAAAGCTGGTTGTGTCTGATGGGCCGTATCCAATAATGAATCCCTGACTCAAGGAATAAGAAGATCCATCATAAATAAAATGCCCTAAGATAGGGGCTGTGTTGTCACTGTCTTTTTTACAACCCGTAACTAAGGTTAGCAGAACGGCCATCATTGCAAGTGTTAAAGTTATGTATTTCATACGGGGGATTTATTGGTTAAAAAATTTTCAGAGAAGCGCCAACCTCCCTGAGTTATTGTTTATGCGCCCAAAGTGGCCACCATTACGGCTTTAATCGTGTGAAGGCGATTTTCAGCTTCATCAAAAACCACCGAAGCAGGCGATTCGAATACATCATCGGTCACCTCCATGCCGTCCACACCATATTTCTGGTAAATTTCTTCACCCATAATTGTTTCACGGTTGTGGAAGGCTGGGAGACAATGCAGGAATTTTACTTTTGGATTGCCAGTTTTGGCTACCATTTCCTTGTTTACCTGATAAGGCATCATCATGTCGATACGCTCTTTCCAAACGCTGTCGGGCTCTCCCATGCTTACCCAAACATCGGTGTATAAAAAGTCGACACCTTTTACGCCTTCTTCCACCTTGTCGGTGAGGGTGATGGTAGCACCGGTTTCTTTTGCAATTTTGCGGCATTGAACTACAAGAGCTTCTTCGGGCCACATTTTCCTGGGAGCTACGGCACGGAAATCCATGCCCATTTTGGCGGCACCTACCATCAGGGAATTGCCCATGTTGTTGCGGGCATCGCCACAATAAGCAAAACTTATCTGATGCAAGGGTTTGTCAGAGTGTTCCATCATGGTGAGGAAGTCGGCCAGGATCTGTGTCGGGTGAAATTCGTCGGTGAGACCATTCCAAACGGGTACACCTGCATATTTTCCCAATTCTTCCACAATGGTTTGACCGAAACCACGGTATTCAATGCCATCATACATCCTACCCAAAACACGGGCGGTATCTTTCATCGATTCTTTTTTACCAATCTGTGAACCGGTTGGCCCCAGATAAGTGACTTTGGCTCCCTGGTCGTAAGCAGCCGTTTCGAAGGCACAGCGGGTACGTGTGGAAGCTTTTTCGAAAATCAGCGCAATGTTTTTTCCGGTTAACCGGGGTTGTTCGGTACCGGCATATTTGGCCTTTTTCAGGTCAGTCGACAGGTCGAGTAAAAACTTTATTTCCTTTGGGGAATAATCCAGAAGCTTTAAAAAATTCCGATTTCTTAAATTGAATGCCATAGCTTATGCTTAAAGTGTTATTAAACAAAAAATGATAAAATACGCAGCAAAAGTAATCAAATTATCGCGAATTTTCTGGCGGGTAGTGTGTTTAAAACAAGGTTGATTTCAGTGATTTTAATCCCGCGGAACTTATTAATTTTGCCGCCATGATAATAGTTGATGAAATCCTGGTATCGGATGCCCTGAAAGATACTTTTTTTGCCTGTAACCTGCACGCCTGCCATGGTGATTGTTGTGTAGAAGGCGATGCCGGAGCTCCTCTGGAAGAAAATGAAATTTCGATTCTGGAAGATTATCTGGACGATATTAAGCCCTATATGGATGAAGAAGGACTTCAGGTGGTGGAGAAAACGGGTGTTTTTGATTATGACATCGAAGGCGATTACGCCACTCCGCTGGTCAACGACCGGGCTTGTGCTTTTTTGTACGAAGAAAACGAAATCCGGTATTGCGCCATCGAAAAAGCATGGTCAGAGGGAAAAATTCCTTTTCAGAAACCTATTTCGTGTCATTTGTATCCCATCCGGCTCGACAAAGTTGGAGATACAATAGCGGTAAATTATCATAAATGGCCTATTTGTGCGCCTGCATTGGTAGCTGGCAAAACCAAAGGGGAACCCTTATATGTTTATTTAAAGGCTCCCCTGGTCAGGAAGTTTGGAAATCAATGGTATGAGAAGCTGGTGCTGGCTATGAAGTGATACCCGACTGATTATTGTATTTCTTAAATAGACCAGCTAAAGTCGACAGGATCCTGTGGAAATAATGTTAGCAGCATCTACGTCTACCTGTATTCTTTCCCGGCAGGGAGAAAAACAGTTTTTTAGTCAACTAACTCCATTTTAATCATCATGTCTTTTTTGTCTTTTATATATACCTCAACAAGCAGTACGTTATCCATCGCTTCAAATATCCTCGTTGTTGCAAACTGGTATGTCTTCACACCTTTTACTTCCACCGAATTATAAAGTGTATGCTTGGTGTAATTGCCTGTGGTATCGTCTATTTTGTAAGCAGTAAGATAACCGCCTTTACCATCAAAATGACTAGCAGGAGATTCATCGGGTTCAATAGCTGCATTTTTAACATTATCTAAAAAAAGAATATAATGTGAATCATCTCCTTCGAGGTAGGCAATTCCCATTCCACCTTTTCCTTGCGTACCAAACTGATTTTTTGGTAATTTTTTCATCCACTGAACCTCGCCTTTGGCATTAAGTTTCGCCGCTACTAAATCACCATAATGGAATTTATAGGTCATCTGATAGTTTTTAGGGTTTAATTTTTGAGAATAATAATACTGCTCTCCAAGAATAAAAACACTACCATCCGGATTAACCGTAAACTTCCTGAGAACGACATCCCTTATACCTGCTTTACCAACGCTTTCTCTTTTTTCATTTTTATCCTGCTGTCTTCCCGACTCATACTTGTTGATTAGTTCTATAGGAAATTCAATGTCTTTGTTTGCCAGGATTTCACCCTCTTTTGAAAGTTTAAAATACCTGATTCCATTTGTATTAAAACTTAAATTGCCAATGCTGCCTTCCCAGAATTTATATTCCAGGCCATTTGCATAGAACCCTAAAAATTCAAGTTGGCCATCTCTGTTTTCTGCCATATACAAATGCTTAAACATAAAATTCTCACTGTCGATAATCTTGACAGTCAGTTTTCCAACTTCAGGTATTGTGAGTAACCGGAAATTCTTTTTCATCCTGTGTAATGACATCATATATACGGTTCCGTCGGTGCTAACAGTATAAGCCAGATTATTCATCTCCTGTTCCGTATAGGGCATTTCTATTTCTCTTCCCCAAATTGGTTCAAGTGATGAGTCGAATACAAAAAAACCCAATAAATCTTTATTTTCACTACCGTTTTTCAATAATGGTTTTCTGCGATAATTGATCATGATTTTTGAATCGTCAAACGATTTATATACGCTAAATGGTGGGCCGCCTTTCATACCCCAAACTCCAATACTTTCTGTGACAGGGCCATTTGCTACATCACCGTCTGAAGAAAGGAGCATTCGTTCTTGACCCAGGCTGCAATCTTCTGTAAAAAACTCCCTTACATAAACTGATTTTGTTTCTTCCTTTTTGTTGAATGACTCATATAGATAAAAGAATTTATCACCTATTTCGACAACATCGATGGCCTTATTGTAAGGAGGTCCGTCATGATATTCTTTCCGGGCCACTTCTTTCATATTTTGTATATCGAATTTCTGAAGAGTAACATCATCTCCATTTGTCTTGATTGAATAAGTAAATCCTTTGTTGTCAGTAAAATATTGTTTCATCTGTGCATCCACAACTTGATATGGTTTCGTTGTGGATATCTTAAAAGATTTTGACAGTTTTGGTTGGGCCGATACACACATCGCAACCATGATAAAGCCAATTAGTATGTTTAATCGTAACATAAATGAAGTTTAAATTGGTTAGTATTGATTCTATTAATAATATTCGTTTTTCCTGCTATATATGAAACAAACACTCTTTTCATGACAATGATTGAATTGCAAAACCTCTACAGGAATGATCTTTATATAGGTTTGGATGATTAATGATGCTTATTTTGATATTTGGTTTATAATGTAAGTGAGACAATGAGTTACAAATGTAGTATTTATCAGGTGTTGATGAATATCTGTCGTTAATTTATTTTTGTTCTAAATAGTTGGTTTAAGCTTAACCTTATGCAACTTCCGAACTTTAATTAACTCAGAACAACCAATTTACTTTTCTACCCATTGATTTCCCAACGGGAAAAATTTAGACAGTTTCTAACAATACCCCACCTCCCATTTACTTTTATATAAACGACAGATTGTATTGTATTTATGGAGGAATAGTGCTTTGCAAAAGATCACCAAACAAAGGTATTGGCAAAAAAATAGTGTGCATTAAGCACGCTATTTTTCCAAGGTTTAAAATATTTTACCAATCAGCTCAAAGGCCTGGTTAATTATACAGCTGGTATTGGTTTGGCTGCCGTGGCCATCCCCTCCAACTCTTTGTCTATATGGAACATCCCGGCTTTGTCCATGCCTACCAGGGATATTTTATCTAAGATGGTCCGCATCAGGTTTTCTTCTTCCATTTGTTCGGTGATAAACCACTGTAAAAAATTCCCGGTTGAAAAGTCTTTCTCATCCATGGTGATACCATACAAATTGTTGATCGATTCGGTGATATATTCTTCGTGAACCAGTATCTTGGTGAAGATGTCGTTCAGAGAAGAAAAATCATTTTCCGGTTTTTCGATGTCAGATACCAGCGCTTTTCCTCCCCTGTTATTTACATACCTCACGAATTTCATCATGTGCATGCGTTCTTCTTCGGTATGCCGATAGAGAAAAGCCGCGGCTCCCGGATAGCCGTTGGTTTCGCACCAAATGGCCATGGATAAATACAATCGTGAAGAAAATTCTTCCTTTTTTATTTGTACGTTGATGGCTTCCTGGATTGTGAGATTGAGCATATTGGTTGTATTGATAAATTTATATTGTTGAATTTTGAGGCAAAGGTACAACTATCATAAGCCGGGATCAAGCATTCGGATTTTTAAGTAATCAAAATCCTTAAATCTGTTATTTCAGGGTGCTTTTTGTAATCTTAGGGGTAAGTAATTTAACCGGATACCAGGTTGCAAACAATCCGATGCACTGCACGGTTAGGAATACCAGAAAGAAATCAGTCAGGTGCATTTTAACCGGGTATGCATCAATGATGAACGAACCTTCACCATTGCCAAGACTAAGCATGCCAAACTCTTGTTGCAGCAGTAAAATGCCATATCCCAGCAGCAGCCCTGCTATACTACCAGCAGCGGTTATCAATACTCCTTCGGCCAGGAATATCCGGCTAATCATTTTTCGGTTGGCACCCAGACTGTTCAACACAGCCATGTCTTTGTTTTTTTCTATCATGAGGATTGACAGTGAGCCGATCATGTTAAAAGACGAAAGCAACAGGATGAATACCATGATCAGGTAAATAATGGTTTTTTCCGATTTCAGTACCTTGAAAAGAGACTCGTTTTGTTCGAACCGGTTTTTAACCAGGTAATCGTTGCCCACAATGGTCTGAACCTGTACTTTTGATTTTTCAATGTTGGCTCCTGGTTTCAGCATCAATTCCACACTAGTGACTTCATCGGTATAATCCATCAATTTACGTGCAAACCGCAAAGGGACAAAAACATATTTTTCATCAAATTCCTGTTGAACAGAAAACGCACCTGCCGGGTGAAGCGATCCTGAGTTAAAGGCACTGTTGAACTGAAATGTTGATGCATTCCCCCGTTTTGGGACATAAATGGTGAGTAAATGCAGGGGATTATTCGGATTAATATCCAGATGCCATGCTACTCCGGCTCCGGGAACCGCAAAATTGGTTTCTCCTTCTTCCAAAATAAAAGTGCCATCAATCATCTTGCTGTCAACCTGAGAGATCTCCTGGAAGGTTTTAGGCACCCCTTTGAATCGGGCAATGAATTGCTGATCGTTGTATCGCAATAATGCATCTTCTTCTACCACCTCCATTATATTGGCCAGTTCGGGAAGTTGTGCGAGCCTGGATGTTGGAAATTGGTTGTAATGAAATGTCTTTCCTGTTAATGCCGTTACTTGGAAATCCGGATTAAAAGTGCTGTACAAGGATTTTATTACCTCTTCAAACCCGTTGAATACCGACAAAACTACTATCAGCGCCATGGTACCAACCGACAAGCCCCCTACAGAAATCATCGAAATCACATTGATCAGGTTATGCGATTTTTTTGAAAGAAGATACCGTTTGGCAAAAAACAAAGGTAGACGCATGTTGGGTATTCTAATTGAGTTGACAAATATCCGCATTTTTATGCACCCGGCACAAAAAAAGAGGATGAACAATTCCACCCTCTTTTTGTTATGATAATAAACTACTTGTTAGTTTACACGCACAAGTTTATTGGTGATCAACGTGTTTCCGGCTTTAATGCGATAGGTATAGATGCCAGGAGGTGTGTCCTGGACATTCCAAACCAGTTTTTGAGGACCGGGGTTCATCACTTTTTGTCCGGAAGAATATACCACCCTGCCGGTTAAATCGAATACATCTAAAGTAACGGGGGATTTTTCATCCAAATTCAGTTTAAAAGTAACCTGATCGTTAAATGGATTGGGATAGGCAACAACGCCCATGTTAAGAGCCGCCGATTCATCAAGTTCAGTCCAGGTGAAGCTGACACCAAAGAATTCCAGAATTTTTGCCATCATACCTTCCTTGGTTGAGCCTTCCTGGTTGGTCATTCCATCAAATTGGAAAACGGCTCCAACAGTCTTATAAATATCGTTTTCGTAACTAATAGCTGTATTATATTCAGGGGAGACATTGCTCATCAACACCTTACCGCCGGGATAAGGTACAATGTGGTCGACAGAACTGTTAAATCCATTGTATTCAAATGAGTATCCGGCAAGGAAATTCGATTCGTCACCGACAATGGTCCCCAGGTCATCCATTCCGTCTTCGGTACCTTTAATGAAAAACATAGGATGAAGTGCTGTTAAAGTGTCAGCACTCCATGTATCACCACCTTCCATATAAACACGTCCTCCATTTTGTAAAAAAGTAACCAGAATATTCCCTTCATCTTCTGTCAGCACATGGTTATTAGGAAATGAGCCCAGCAATACGAATACAGAGGTGTATATTTCGAGACTTGAAGGCAAGGTATCCTGCACTTCTCCTCCAACCTGTAACATTTGTAAACAAATCATCATGGAGTCGGCGGAAGCCACATTGGCCATATTAACGATGAGCACAGGAATCTGACCGATGATGGTATAGAAACCATCTGTCATGCTAAGCTCGAAATTTCCCAATGCTTCCACCGTAAAATCGGCGATATAACCTACAGGCGTATCCCCTGCAGCGGTTACATTAAATGACATGGTAGTGGTGGTCCCCGGAGCGATATCCCCGTAGTTCAAAGGATCGGAGTTTACCGTGACATATCCATTGTTTGCTACAAGTTGTGTTATTACCTGGTAAGCCTCTGATGATCCTGTGTTTTTAACCGAAAGCGAGATGTTGGCAGTTTCTCCGGCATCAAGTTTGCCATTGTTATTGCCGGCAGCATCATCAATTGAAAATCCGGTAAAGATTAGTTTGGCTGAGTGACCCGGCATCATAAAATTGGATACCCACTCATTTCCATCCTGATCGGTAGATGTAAGTGTGAACGGAACCAGCGACATATTGGGCAGGTTGTTGGCAACCGAAAATGCATAAGCATCTGTTACCACAACGGTATCGCCAACAGCTAAATCGCCAAAACTGGCCGAATCGCCGGTTATTTCAATGTAAGGACTGGTACTGCTAAGAATAGAAGTAATGCCATATCCGGCTTCAACCCCAATGTTAGTGAGACTCATTGTGAGCAAGATATCCTCAGCGTAATCCATTTGGCCGTTACCATTGCCTCCCGGGACATCGTTTATTACTTTCCCCGCGATGGCCATAAAAGGTCCTAATTCAGGCAGAATTTCAATGGATGTAATATAGGGTTTGTAGTTGTAACCTGAAACCACAAAATCAGCCATTCCGAGTTCGGTCAGCGCGTCAAAGGTGATGGTCGCCGAACCTCCCGAAACAATGGCTGTACCCAGAATTTCGCCGTTGAATGTTAAGGCAGCCTTTGCCCCGTTGGCATTGCAGGTAAGTGTCATCGAGGTTTCGCCTAAATGTAATTCGTTGGCATGGCTTACACTCATGTTTTGAGGAATGGAGGTACGGATCACCAGGGAGGGATCGCCAAAAACAGTCCAGGTATCGGTCATTTCATCTCCATCTGAACCATATTCGTCGTTCATCTTCATACATCCATTCATGGAAATGCCGGCAAAAGTTCTTTTGATGTTATTTGAATAAGCCTCGGTAAGAATGTCGTTCATTTCATCCTGGCCTCCCATGGGTGGATTCCAACTTTGGTTGATGGTCGACATCAACGTGGCGATGGCTCCGGCAGGCTGACCATTGTCTTCGGCACGCATCCAGGCTTCGGCAAAACAGGTACTGTTTACAAAGTTGCCATTGACGCAGGCAACCGAGAAAATAAAGGGAAGTTTTCCGGTGTTGGTCAACTGGTTGACATTGGTGCTGCTAAACCCTGATGAACTCCAGGCATTGTCGCTGCCATGGCCGGTATAATTGATGATCGTAGCTCCGGAATTGATACCCGTTGCTACCATTGAAGGTGTCGGACTTCCCGGGGCATCGTTTCCACCTTGCGAACCATCGAAATACTCATAAGCATAGTTGTAAGTATAAGGCAGTAGTTTTTCGTTCCCGATTTTACGGATATGTTGATAGTCATATTCATTGTCATCACCGGGGCCCTGGTCGGAGGCGATTCCAATAAGTTTGCGGTACCAGGCTGTATCGGCAATAGGGGTTTGTTCATATTCCAGAACGCGCTGAACCTGGGTAGTTACCTGAGCTTCTGTCTCAGCTGAAAAACGTCCGCAAAACACATCCGGATAGTGGTCACTGCCCACGATGTAGGTATAATTGTTGTCCGAATCGTTTCCTCCTACAGTGGAAGAAGGAACTTGTTGCGAATCGCCCACCAACAAAACAAAAGCAAGTCCTTTGGTGTTGTAATAATTAGCGATATACGTTTTAATGGCCGAAGCGGAACCAATGGTTGAAACATCCACCAATTCCACAGGAATTCCTTTTCTGATTTTCCAGTCGATGAACGGCTGAATGGAATCCATAAAGGCACCATAACAAATAATAAGCATGTTGCCTTCTTCTTCAACGGGAGTGTATCGGTCGGTACTTTGGTAATTGATGAAATGACGTTGGTAAATTTCATTAAATTGCGAATTGACGATTTCAGGTGGTTCAACGGCATCCAAGGTGTTGATGTTACTTGTACCCTCTTCAACTACCTCCAGCACGATATCAAAGTAAACGCGCAGAACACGCGTAACCGGATTGTATTGAAAAGGTTGAATCAACACAGTTTGGCCACGGTAATCGCGGATGATATAGGGATCGCGCAAAGCGACTACCTCACCCGGGTAAAAAGCATCGTTGGTGTATTGTTTCCCAAAAGTATACGGAACAGTTGCCGGGTCGATATCGCGTGTCAGGTTGCCTTTTGAAGGAATGATGAGCACCTCCTGATATTCCTGGTAAGAAGAACTGATGATGTTTACACTCATGTTAGCCTGGTTAGGGATAATCAATGAAGTAGTGAACAACGGCAGGCCGGGTGCGCCATTTAATAAAATGGGAGAACCCTCCGGGCACAGAATCTGCATGGCCGCGCCTCTTTCAGTAGCTATTTCATTAAAAGAATACCCTGCCAATGAATAATGCAGGATGGTTGACCCGGTTGTAGCCTGAACCAGTGAAACTGTGGATTCTTTCACCTGATTTCCTGAAACCTGCACCCAACCGGATGCATAAGTCCCGACAAAACTGACGAGTAATACGATTGTTAAAGTAATTCTTTTCATTATAGTTAAGTTATTGTTTAAAGACATCCTTACTTTGTGCTGATCAATTAATCATTATTTTTTTTGTTACTTCCCCTGCTGGTGTTTCTACTATCAAATAATAAACTCCGCCCGCAAGAGCACTTACATCCATCTGTAGTGCGTTAGTACCCTCCTTGAGCATCAAATTCTGATCCGAATGGTTTATATTTCTTCCCAATAAGTCGATCAAAGATACAGAATACTTTCCTGCCGCGGTGGTATTTATTCTGATATTAAGTGAGTTGGTCACAGGATTTGGGTAAACCATCAGTTCAAAGGCTTCTTTTGGCTGGTTCTCGACATGGGTCCAGATAAAGGGAATATTGAAAAAATGGAGAACTTCTGCCATGAGGCCGTCTTTGGTGCTGGTGGAATTATTTACCAGACCTGCAAACTCAAAGGAGGTTCCAATCGTTTTATACACATCATTCTCGTAGGCAATTGCTACATCATAACCTATTTCTACATTTCTGAAAAGGGTAAAAGCATTGGTATTGGGGATAAGGTGATCTATGTAGCTGTTGGCTCCATCGTAAACAAAATCATAATATTCTGAAAACGCGCCAGTTAATCCTGTAACCTGTGCCAAGTCTCCACTACCGTCTCCATCACCGGAAATATGAAACAATGCATGAGCAGCGGTTTGGTTATCATAAGCCCAGGTATCACCTCCTTCCATAAATACACGACCACCATTGCTGAGAAATCCGGCCAGTTTATTTCCGTCACTTGAGGAAAGTACATGGTTATCAGGATAGGTGCCCAGACACACAAAAATGCTTTGGTAGATATTCAGGTCATCGGGCAGTGAAGAAGTCAATTCACTGCCGACTGTAAGCACACTTAAACACGACATCATTTTAGCAGGGGAATTGTTCGATT
>Ga0210046_1000711_pt1 | contig 30028 bp, 26 predicted proteins | sample CryGeyCG2114_250_FD_185461 | JGI IMG/M metagenome (GOLD analysis project Ga0210046, IMG submission 185461) | Groundwater microbial communities from aquifer - Crystal Geyser CG18_big_fil_WC_8/21/14_2.50 (SPAdes) (version 2) | ecosystem: Environmental > Aquatic > Deep subsurface > Groundwater ...
CGCCTTCGCGTATCGCCCGTCCCACCGGGCAATCCACCTCTTGACGGCTGGTCTCGTTGACGATGCGGAAGACTTCCAGCACGGAACGCCCCTGCGCCTCGTCCGTTTTCCAGCCGGTGAGCGCCTCGGCCACCAGGTTGATGAATTCCACCCGACCTTCGATGTCGGTGGCGATCACGCCGTCGCCGATCGAGGAAAGCGTCACGGTGAGCCGTTCCGACTCTTCCTGCAAACTGGCATTCAGCTTGCGCTCGCGCCGGTGCCAGAACCCCATCCCGATCAGGCCAAACAGCCAGATGCCGCCGTGACCGCCGATCAGCCATCGATTGTGTTGGGCCTGGTCGGCGGCAAAAGGCGCCAGCGAGACGCTGCAGCCGATGCCGCCAATAATGTCACCCACGTTGTAACCCTGCTGCGCGTGGCACTTGAGGCATTCCTGGGCCACCATCAATGGCTGCATCACACGGATATGGGCCAAGCCATCGATCTTTTGCGTTTCCACCCGTTCCCTGCGGACCCGCTCGAAGCCGTTCAATGTCCTGCTCTCCCAGGCATCCGGAGGGTTGTTCGGGTTGATCGGCTTGAGGCCGGTAACGTGCGTGCGGACGCCATATTCGCCGGGAAAATCCTGTTGCATCTGGCGCAGCATATAGGACGAATTCATCAGCGTGAGCTTGAGGCCGGTGGAGGTTTCGACGATTTTCCCGGGAATGTGGAGATAGGGGTTGGGCGGGGTGTGTGCGGTGATGGGCACATATACACCGCCGTGCATGGCGCCCCACCTGCGAAACGAGCTATCCTTGTTGATGGCGGCGCGGGCAGCGGCGGTGGCCGATGTCAGCACGGTATCCGCAACCTGTCTCAGGTTCCAGGCCAGCGAGCCGCCCAACAGCAGGCTCCAGACCACGGCAATGAAGCCAAATTTCAGCATCTGCGAGGAAACGAAAATAAAAGGGGTTAGTCTGGGCATGACGGTTACCATTGCGTGTTAATGGTTAGGGGCGACGGCGGAGAAGCACCGCAGCCCCCACCAAGGCGAACAGGACGAACCAGCCCAGCGCCCATTGCGCGATGGACAGATTGAGGAAGGTCCAGGTCACTTTGGCGCACTCACCCGAACCTTTAAAAATCATCGGTAGAATTTTGGTCAGCGGCATGGCCTCGAGCATGTAATCCAGCCCCGGCCCGCATTCCGGCACCTGGTCGGGCGGCAGATGCTGCAAATACACCTGCCAGGTAGCGACACCGCCCCCCAACACGGAAAAAAATGCCAGCAAGCTGCCATACACGGTCCAGCCGCGCCGGTGCGGATTGTGAATGGCTGCCGCCAGCGCGGTAGCGCCGATGGCGATGAAGGCGATGCGCTGCAGGATGCACAGCGGACAGGGCTCCAGGTGCATGACGTGCTGCAGCACCAGGCCGAAGCCCATCAGCCCGAAGCAGGCCAGGAATATCCCGAGAAACAGCACACGATTATTGATATTCACCAGCAACTCCTTTAACGGATATGGCGCTGAGCCCGGGGCAGTTCCAGCACCGATTTCACACTCAGATCCACACAACCTGGACGCTTCGGCAGGGCCCCCACCAGCACCGTCTTCATGCCGAGCTTTTTGGCGGTTTTAAGATTGGCCAGCGTATCTTCGACCATGATGCACCGCGACGGGTTCAGCCGCATCCGGCGGAACAAGCGCCTAAATCCATGAGCATCGGGTTTCGGTCGGTAGCCGGCATGTTCGATCGTGAATATTTCTTCGAACAGGTCGGCGATGCCGAGCAGTTCCAGCACCCGGTGGATGTAATGGGCCGGCACATTGCGTGTATACCAGTTTGCGGCCCCCTTTGCAACGCCGCCCGCAAGCCCCGCTGGCGCAACACCATCTGATGCAGTGCCGGAAACTGGTGGGTGTGCCAGAGAAAATGATCCGGGTCGGTGCCGTGATGCCGCATCAACCCTTGCAGGGTCGCGCCGTAGCGCAGCCAGTAGCGCTCGCGCAGCGCGTTCGCCCCGGCCTCGTCGAGGTCGAGATAGTCTTGCAAAGACTGCGTCATGGCCCGGTTCATGTGCGGGAAAATGTGCGCGCCGGCATTGTGCAGGGTGTTGTCGAGGTCGAACACCCAGGTTCTCGACGATTTCAATCGTTCGCCCGGATCAAAGTGCCCACGCCCTCGTCGGTGAGAACCTCCAGCAGCAATGCGTGCTCCACCTGACCGTCGATGATGTGGCTGGTCTTGACCCCGTTCTTCACCGCCTCCAGAGCCATGGAAATTTTCGGAATCATGCCGCCGCTGATGGTGCCGTCGGCGATCAGCTCGTCCACCCTGGCGACCGTCAGGCCGGTGAGCAGTTCGCCTTCCTTGTCGAGCACGCCGGCGGTGTTGGTGAGCAGGATCAGCTTCTCGGCCTTGAGGGTTTCCGCCAGCTTGCCCGCCACCAGGTCGGCGTTGATGTTGTAGGATTCGCCCTGCTCGCCCACGCCGATCGGCGCGATCACCGGGATGAAGTCGTGCGAGTAGAGCAGCGCCACCAGTTCCGGGTCGATGCTCACCACTTCGCCGACCTGGCCGATGTCGATGTATTCGCCCGCCTTCTCGGCGTGCTTCAATTTCAGTTTTTTTGCCTGGATGAACTCGCCGTCCTTGCCGGTCAGGCCAACGGCCCGGCCACCGTGATGGTTAATCAGGTTAACAATGTCCTTGTTGACCAGGCCGCCCAGTACCATCTCGACGATTTCCATGGTCTCCCGGTCGGTGACGCGCATGCCCTGGACGAATACGCCCTCCTTGCCGACCCGCTTCAGCAGATCGTTGATCTGCGGCCCTCCGCCATGGACGATCACCGGGTTCAGGCCGACCAGCTTGAGCAGCACCACATCGCGGGCGAAGCCCTGTTTCAGCTTCTCGTCGGTCATGGCGTTGCCGCCATACTTGATCACGATGGTCTTGCCGTGGAAACGCTGGATGTAGGGCAGCGCCTCGGAAAGGATGGCGGCTTTTTCTTTTGCGGTGGATGCGCTCAGTGGCATGGTTGGAGTCTTTCGCCCAGGGGAATAATCGGCCTATTTTAGCGCAAACAAAAAAGGCGGCACAGAGCCACCTTTTTCGAGAGTTGCCGGAATTACTGGATGGCCAGTTTCTTCGCGCTGGTCGTGGCCTTCTTCGGCAGGGTCAAATCGAGCACGCCGTCGTTGTACTTGGCCGTTGCTGTTGCCTCGTCCACGTCCTGGCCAAGGGTGAAACTGCGGTACACCTTGCCATAATAGCGTTCGCTGCGCAGCACTTTTTCGCCTTCCTTTTCCTCTTTTTCTTTCTTCACCTCAGCGCTGATGCTGACCTGGTTGCCCTCGATGGTGACGTGGATGTCCTCCTTCTTCACGCCGGGAATTTCGGCATGGACATTATAGGTCTTGTCGTTCTCCTTCACGTCCATCTTGATCTGCATCTGCTGGGGCTGTCCCTCGAAGCGCACCGGGCGGAAAAAGCCACGGAAAAGGTCATCGAAGGGCTCTAAAGTCACGTCAAACGGGTCGTAACGGGTAATGTTCGCCATCATCGTTCTCCTTGATCAAAGTCCATGAAAAATCGGCGAATTTTCTCGCCGCTGACTTCAATATAGGGGTTATCGCAGGTATTTCAAGGGAAGCCGATGAAACCGTCTGGTATCATGGCGCCATGCTCAACATCCAGAATCTGACTTACCTTCAAGGCGGCATCCCGCTGTTCCAACAAGTGAATTTTCAAGCCTACTCCAACCAGCGCATCGGCTTGGTCGGCAAGAACGGCTGCGGCAAATCCACCCTGTTTCGCCTGATTCGCGGCGAACTCAAGCCCGACGGCGGCGAGATTTCCCTGCAAGCCGGCAAGACCCTGGCCTATGTCGAACAGGAAATCGCCAACTCCGCGCAGCCCGCGCTGGAATTCGTGCTCGACGGCGACGTCCAGTTGCGCCAACTGGAAAAAATCCTGGCGCGGGAACAGCATGACGCCGCCTGGTTCGACGCGCAACACCACTTCGAAGCCATCGACGGCTATGCCGCCAAGGCCCGCGCCGCGCAGCTCCTGAACGGGCTGGGTTTCGCCAACGATACGCTGGAACGCCCGGTGACGAGCTTCTCCGGCGGCTGGCGGATGCGCCTCAACCTCGCCCGCGCGCTGATGCACCGGGCCGATCTGCTGCTGCTCGACGAGCCCACCAACCATCTGGATCTCGAAGCCATCCTGTGGCTCGAACAATATCTGGCGCGCTACCCCGGCAGCATTCTGCTGGTTTCTCATGATCGGGAATTCCTCAACGCCAGCGTCAACCGCATCGCCCACGTCCACGACTGCGTCATCGACAGTTATGCCGGTGACTACGATGACTTCGAGCGCGCCCGCACGGAAAAAATCGCCCAGCAGAACCAGGCTTTCCAGACGCAACAGACGAAGATCGCCCACCTCGAAGATTTCGTCCGCCGTTTCCGCGCCAAGGCCACCAAGGCCAAGCAGGCGCAAAGCCGCGTCAAGGCGCTGGAGCGGCTCACGCGTATCGCCCCGGCGCATGTCGCCGACGGCCATTTCGAGCTGGAGATCGAGGCCCCGGAGCGCGGCCCCGACCTGCTGCTGCGCGCTGAAGGCATGGGCTTCTCCTACGGCGACAAGACCCTGTTCCAGAACGTCGATCTGACGCTGCGAGCCGGCGCGCGCATCGCCCTGCTGGGGCCGAACGGCGCCGGCAAATCCACCCTGATCAAACTGCTGGTGGGCGAACTCCAACCCACCTCGGGCAAGCTGGAAATCACCCCGGACATCCGCATCGGCTACTTCGCCCAGCATCAACTGGAAAACCTCGACAGCGCCGCCACGCCGCTACAGCATCTGGAGCGGCTGGCGCCCAAGGAAACCACGCTGGCGCTGCGCACCTTCCTCGGCCGCTTCGGTCTGGCCGGAAACAGCGAGGATCGCCCGGTGGAAAGCTTTTCCGGCGGCGAAAAAAGCCGTTTGGCGCTGGCCCTGCTGGCCTGGCAAAAACCGCATTTGCTGCTGCTCGACGAACCCACCAACCATCTCGATCTGGACATGCGCGACGCCCTCACCTTGGCGCTGGAGGAATACACCGGCGCCGTGCTGCTGGTTTCCCATGACCGCAGCCTGATCCGCGCCGTGGCCGACGAGTTGTGGCTGATTGCCGACGGCGAAGCGAAACTGTTCGACGGCGATCTGGAGGACTACAAAAGCTGGATCGAAACCCGCCGCCCGCGCGAGACGGCTGCCACGCCGGATAAACCCCGCCAGGAAGCCGCGTCCAAGCCAAAGAAGAAGGCCCTGCAATCCAGGCAGGCCAAGCTCGAAGCCGAGCTGGCAACTGTCCAAGCGGCGCTCGCTGAAATCAACTGCCAGTTGGCCGACCCGGCCACCTATGCCGAATGCGACGGCGGCAAAATCGGCAGCCTGAATGCCCGGCGCGAGAATTTGGAAGCCAGGGTGAACGATCTGGAAGAAAGTTGGCTGGAGCTGGAAATGGCGCTGGAAGAAGCGGTTTGATCACTTAGCGTTTTACCGCAAAGGGCACAAAGCTGTCAGTGCTTCTGACCAGAAGTGTCGTCAGAAGTGCCATCGGCCCAAGGCTGAGGCGCTTATCTGCTTGTGGCAAGCTCGTAATAAATCTATGATGTCGGAAGGGGTATTAATGTGGATGTACCCGACACTGCCGAACATTTTTACCCGATTCGGCGCGTAAAGAAAACCAGGGTAAATGACGAAGACATGGTCAAAAACGAGAAGACCACCGTATGAATTCCCCGAAGAGCCTGTTTTTCTTTGACGTCCATGTTTTGGAGGAGCCATGAAAAAGCTGTTTATCGTTCTTCTCGCAGTATTTCTGGCCTCTGGATTTTCAATGGCCCAGAGCGGCATAAAAAAAACCCGGCCTCATCCTAATGAATACGGCAAGGTAATCATCGATAACTATTCAGAGAGAGAGCAACTTGCGCCTGTTGTTTACGACCATTGGCTCCACAGGGCAAGGTATACCTGCAGGCTGTGTCATGTAGATATCGGCTTTGCCATGAGCGCAAATGCAACCGGGATAAAGGCCGCAGATAATATCAAGGGCGAGTATTGCGGGACATGCCATAACGGCAAGATGACCTATAGAGGCGAAAAGATATTCAGCGCATGTTCAAATAAGTCTAATCATGAAGACGCTCAGGGATGTAACCGTTGCCATTCTTTGGGCAAGAACATAAAAATGAAGCAGGACTTTGCTGCATTTACCGGAAAATTTCCCAAAGAAAGATTTGGAAATGGCATTGATTGGATTAAGACCGAGGCAGAGGGCCTGATAAAACTTGGCTCTTTTCGCAAATCGTGTTGGCGTCTGATCCGAAGGACCACCCTGTGGGGCTTTCAAGCATATCGATAGGGACACCTTGCGACTGCCTGGAAACATCGATGGTTATTGGTGTTGTGCCGGGTCGGTTGCCGATAACAACACGATTTGCGAAAAGAGCCTAAAACTTACAGATAGCCTTGAGGGGATTTCCATGAAAAGAACTCCGTTCGAGAATCCCCGCGATTTGACAATAGTACCGAACGCCAAGGGGATGCCTGACATTATATTTTCCCACGACAAGCATTCTGTATGGAATGGATGCGAAGTTTGTCATCCCGAGCTGTTTCCTTCAGTCCGAAAGGGAGAACACGCAACGTTCTCGATGAACGAGATTTTTGAGGGCAAATACTGCGGCGTATGTCATGGAAAGGTTTCATTTCCCCTGATGGAATGCCAAAGGTGTCACTCAAAACCGGTGGCGTATAAATAGCGACGGATGGATATAAGAGATGTCATATAAAGCCGGTTCTACCAAATTCACGGGCCTTTTATTTTGCGCACTTTTGTTTCTGTCCCAGCCGACAATCGCAACTGAATTCTGGGATATTCCGCCGCTGCCTCCGGCGGACGAGTATGGGAATATCCTGATCAACAGGACATCAAACAGCAAGGGGATCAAACCCGCTACTTTTTCGCACTGGATTCACCGACGCAAATTTACTTGCAGGGTCTGTCATTTTGAACTTGAATTCAATATGAAAGCCAATACGACCGAGATCACAGAAGCCGCCAACAGGGAAGGAAAGTATTGCGGAACAAGTGGTTGCCATGACGGAAAGGCGTCATTCGGCCACAAGAAGCCTGATTGCGAGAAATGTCATAACGGCGACAAGTCGTATAAAAAGGAGCGTTTTTCAGAACTCTCAAGGCTGCCCGCCGCCAGGTTCGGCAACAAAATAGACTGGGGGAAGGCGTTGAATAAGGGATTGACTACGCCAGCCAAGTATCTTTCGATCAAACCGGACGCGGATATTTCCTTCAAGGAGACCTTGGTGCTTGAATCTGAATGGGAAGGGACGCCCCCCGCGATTTTTCCGCACAGGCCGCATACGTGGTTGCTCGATTGCAGCAACTGTCACCCGGACATATTCAATATCAAAAAGAAGACCACCAAGCACTTCTCGATGATAGCCAATTTGGGAGGCGAGTTTTGCGGCGTTTGTCATTCAAAAGTCGCATTCCCGATGAATGACTGCAAGCGATGTCATCCAGCCATGAGCGATTAACAAGCGCCGATATGAAAACCGTAGCCCCCCCCCATTCGCCAAATCGCTGAAGGGCCAAAACCCATATCTCTACCGTGCGGGAGTCGTTGCCTAAAGCGGTCATGCCTTCGACACGACACCGCCAGCCGCCGCCCATAGAAAAACCATGAACAGCCGAAAACCACCTCGCACAAGCATAAAGAGCCCCAGTCCTCAAGAGATCAATGCCCTGTGGATTGCGGGCTCCCAGGGGCGATATGCAGAAGCCGCAGCCCTCGCCCGGACGATGACGGCGCGCTTCCCCCAGTTCGGGTATGGCTGGACGGTCTTGGGCGCAATGCTCAAGCAGATGGGGAGAGATGTCGATGCCTTGGCCGCCATGCGGAAAGCGGAAGCGCTGACGCCGAACGATGTCGAGATCCATTACAACCTGGGGCTTACCCTCAATGACCTGGGTCGGCTGGACGAAGCCGTGGCCAGCTACCGGCGCGCGCTAGAGATCAAGCCCGATTACGCCGAGGCGCATTACAACCTGGGCAACACCCTCAAGGAACTGGGTCGGCTGGACGAGGCCGAAGCCAGCTACCGATGGACGCTACAGATCAGGCCGGATGACGCTGCGGCGCATAACAACCTGGGCCTTACCCTCCATGATCTGGGCCGGCTGGATGAGGCCGAGGCCTGCTACCGCCGGGCGCTGGAGATCAGGCCGGATGATGCCGGTGCGCATTACAACCTGGGCAATACCCTGCAAGAACTCGGGCAACTAGATGGCGCGGTGGCGAGCTACCGGCGGGCATTGCAGATCTGGCCGGATTACGCCGAGGCGCATAACAACCTGGGCAATGCCCTCAATGATCTCGGTCGGCTAGATGAGGCCGAGGCCTGCTACCGAAGCGCGCTACAGATCAAACCCGATTACGCCGAGGCGCACAACAACCTGGGCAATACCCTCACTAAACTGGGACGGCTGGATGAAGCGGTGGCGAGCTACCGCCGGGTGCTTGCGATCAAACCCGATCATGCCGAGGCGCACAACAACCTGAGTTGTACCCTGAATGATCTCGGACGACTCGATGACGCAGTGGCAAGCTGTCGCCGGGCGCTTGCGATCAAACCCGATTATGCCGAGGCGCACAGCAACCTGGGCAATGCTTTTAAAAACCTCGGGCAACTCGATGACGCAGTGGCAAGCTTTCGTCGGGCGCTGGAAATCAAACCCGATTTCGAAGAGGCATACAGCAACCTGCTGTTCTGCCTCATTCACGGCGAAGCGGCGAATGCGCAGGAACAATTTTCCGAACACTGCCGCTTTGCCGAACAGTTCGAAGCGCCCCTGCGGAGCAGTTGGCCGCAGCACACCCACTCACGGAACCCGGATCGCTGTTTGCAGGTGGGTTTTGTGTCAGGTGATTTTCGCAACCATGCCGTGGCGAACTTTATCGAACCGGTGTTGGCGCATCTGGCGGGTCGTCCGCAGCTATCGCTGCACGCCTACTACAACTACCCTGTCGAAGACCGCGTCACCCAGCGTTTACGAAGGCACATCACGCACTGGCACCCGATTGTCGGCCTGTCGGATGTTGCGCTGGCACAAAAGATCCGCGAGGACGGCATCGACATCCTGATTGACCTCTCGGGCCACACGGGCGATAACTGCCTGCTTGCCTTTGCCCGCAAACCGGCACCAGTGCAGGTAAGCTGGATGGGCTATCCCGGAACCACCGGACTAAACGCCATGGATTACTATCTGGCCGACCGTTATTTCCTGCCCCCCGGACAATTCGATGACCAGTTCACGGAAAAAATTGTGCGTTTACCCGCTTCGGCGCCCTTCCTGCCGTTCGATGATGCGCCGCCAGTCAATGCCCTGCCTGCCTTGGGCAACGGTTATGTCACCTTTGGCAGCTTCAACCACCGGAGAAAACTGAGCTCATCCGTTATTGTACTGTGGTCGCAAATCCTGCGCGCCCTGCCCAGTTCACGAATGGTGCTGGGCGCCATGCCACAAGCCGGCGGAAACGACACCCTGATTGAATGGTTTGCCCGGGAGGGAATCGCACGGGAACGCCTGAGTTTTTATCCCGGTTGCCCGATAAAGGACTATCTGGGCCTGCACCATCAAGTAGACCTATGCCTGGATGCTTTCCCCTACCCAGGCGGCACTACGAGCTGCCATGCGTTGTGGATGGGGGTGCCGACGCTAACCATGACCGGGAGCACTCCAGCGAGCAGGCAGGGGGCTGTATTGCCGAACCATGTTGGGTTAGAAGCGTTTGTCGCACGCAACAAAACCGAATTTGTGGAGAAAAGCCTATTTTGGGCAGACCACCTTACCGAACTCGCCAAAATACGGGATGGGCTACGGGAGCGTTTTGGGCAATCCGCCATGGGGCGGCCGGACCTCATTGCCGAGGCGCTCGAACGCGCCCTGCGCACCATGTGGCAACGCTGGTGTGCCGGTCTGCCGGCAGAATCCTTTGAAGTGAACCGGCAAGACATGGACAATGCGATGCAAGAGGCCAACACATGACTGAATCCCAAAAAACGTCACCGATTTATGTGACGCAACCCTTCCTGCCTCCGCTGGAAGAGTTCATGCCTTATCTGGAACAAATATGGGAAAGCAAGTGGCTGACTAATTGCGGCCCATTCCACCAGCAACTGGAACAGGCGCTGTGTGATTATCTGGGCGTTAAACACATGGCGCTGTTTACCAATGGCACCATCGCCCTGGTTACCGCACTGCAAGCGTTGCGTGTCACCGGCGAAGTCATTACTACCCCCTATTCATTTGTTGCAACCTCGCATTCCCTGCTGTGGAACGGCATCAAGCCGGTGTTCGTGGATATCGATCCGAACACGCTCAACCTCGACCCGGCGAAGATCGAAGCGGCGATTACCCCGCAAACGACCGCCATCATGCCGGTGCATTGCTACGGGCATCCGTGCGATGTCGAGTCTATCCAGAGAATTGCCGATAACTACAACCTCAAGGTCATCTATGATGCTGCGCACGCTTTTGGCGTGCAAGATACAGGAGGCAGCCTGCTCCGGCATGGCGACCTGTCGGTGCTGAGTTTCCATGCCACCAAAGTGTTCAACACCTTCGAGGGCGGCGCCATCGTCTGTCCCGATGCCAAGACCAAGCAACGTATCGACCATCTGAAAAACTTCGGTTTTGTCGACGAAGTAACGGTGGTCGCACCGGGAATTAACGGCAAAATGAGCGAGTTCAATGCCGCGTTGGGCCTGTTGCAGTTGAAATATATAGACCGGGCACTTGCGCGCCGCAAAGAGATCGATGCAGAATACCGTGAACGGTTGAAGGATGTGAAAGGAATCCGCTATCTAAACGATGCCGGGGAGAAAGTGGCCAACTACGCTTACTTTCCCATATTGGTGGAACCTGAGTACCTGCTCAGCCGCGATGAGCTATACCAAAAACTTAAAGACAACTGCATCCATCCTCGCCGCTATTTCTATCCTTTAATATCGGACTTCCCCATGTACCGCGGCTTGCCTTCCGCTCAAAGAGAGAATCTTCCAGCAGCAACAGCCACCGCGCAGCAAGTTCTTTGCCTGCCGATCTATCCTGCGCTTGGGAGCGAAGCCGTGGACAAAATTATTACATTGGTAACAGGTAATCAGGCATGACAAAGCGAAGGGTGCTGGTTTTTCCTGCGGGAACAGAGATTGGACTGGAAATATTTCAGGCACTTAAATATTGCAAAGAAGTTGATCTTTTTGGCGCGGGTCAGGATATTTCAAATCACGCCAGATTCGTTTATCCGGAGTATCACCTGCTCCCCAGTATTCATGAGCCGGGATGGGTGGATGCGCTGATTGAACTTTGCCAGTCTCTTCGCATCGACTATATTTTTCCAGCCTACGACGACATCATCATTGCCCTGAGTCGCGAAGCGGATCGGCTTCCCGCCAAGATCATATCGTCGCCACCCAGTGCATGCGAAATCACCCGATCGAAATCTGATACCTATCGAGCGCTTTCAGGGAAGATTCGAACTCCGCGCTTGTATGCATCAAAAGAAGCCGTCCGCAGCTATCCGGTTTTCGTCAAACCAGACCGTGGGCAGGGATCTTTCGGGATCACCAGGGCCGATAACGAAGAACAACTTATCAAGGCGCTCCAATCTATTTGCGACCCAATAATCTGCGAGTATCTGCCGGGGGAGGAATACACCGTCGACTGCTTTTCAGATCGGGAGGGGGGCGTGTTGTTTGCCGGAGCACGCAGCCGTCGCCGCATACGTAACGGCATTTCGGTCAATACGCTTACGGAAGCATTGCCTGAAGCCGAAGAGATGGCGAATATCATTGGGCGCGAACTCGGACTTCGTGGCGCATGGTTTTTTCAGTTGAAGCGCGCCCAGGACGGTCAGTTAGCCCTTCTGGAAGTCGCTCCCCGCATCGCGGGCACCATGGCTACGCATCGGGTTTCGGGCATCAATTTTCCATTGTTGAGCATTTTCGAAGAGGAACGCCTGCCTTTATCAGTGCGGCCTATTGATGGAATTGTTGAGCTGGATCGGGCTTTGGGGAACCGCTATCGGCATTCGATCCGCTTTTCCACGCTGTATATTGATCTCGACGACACTTTGCTCGCCAATGGCCGAGTCAATATCCTGGCGATGAAGCTTTTATTCCAGTGCATCAATAATGGCAAGAAAATAGTGCTGCTCTCCCGGCACCGGAGCGACCTGAACCAGACACTGACAAGGCACCGCTTGTCCGGCCTGTTTGACGAGATAATTCACCTTGGCGAGACGGAGAAGAAGTCTTCCCATATCAAGCAGGGCGATGCAATTTTCGTTGATGACAGCTTTGCGGAGCGCATGGACGTGTCCGAGCACTGCAATATCCCGACTTTCGATTGCAGCATGATAGAACTGCTTACCGAACAAGCGGAATCCTTGAATGGAGATGGCGAATGACCGATTCAAATAAGGAAATGGCGTTTCTCGAGAGCGTGATTCATACCTATGTGATGAGCGATAGCCCGCAGGATAGGCTTATCAAAACGCTTGCTGTGCGAACTTTCCAGCCCTATCTGCGCCCCAACAAACGGGCGCTGGAATTCGGGTGTTGTGACGGCTTCATGACTGGACTTATCGCGGGGCACGTCGATCGGTTAACCGTCGTTGACGGCTCGCAGACTTTCATCGAAATGGCCAGGAAGCGGGTGCCCGCCAAAGTCGAGTTTGTGCATTCGCTGTTTGAAGATTTTTCGCCCGATCACAAATTCGACTACATCTTCGCAACCTATGTGCTCGAGCATGTCAGTGATGCGATCGGTTTCCTGAAGATGGCGACCCTGTTGCTGGCCGAAGACGGTTTGCTTTTCCTTGTGGTACCCAATGCCCGAGCCTTCTCGCGCCAGCTTGCCCGGCACATGGGGATACTTGACGATCTTTTCGCGCTGACCCCTAACGACATCAACCATGGCCATCGCCGCGTCTATGATCGTATTTCGCTGAATCGGGATATTGAGGCCGCTGGCCTTCTGCAGGTCGGGCAAGGCGGGCTTTTGCTCAAGCTGCTGGCAGATTTTCAGATGGACGCGCTGATCGAAAACGGAATTCTTGGTGAGCCGCAACTGGAGGGGCTGTACAAAATGGGGTTTGAGTACCCCGACTTGGCCGGCAGCTTGTTCTCCGTTTGTCGTCTGCCGTGAAATTCGAACTGGCGAGTAGCGGGGGGGCACGCCTTTGTGTTGTGGGAGTGGCGTCCTCGCCAAGAAAATCGCGACCTGGAGGTCGCTCCCACGCACAAAGGCGTGCCCCCCCCTTGGCTTGCTCTTCAATCGGCATAGAGATTTCTCGCTGCGTTTGAAATGACAAATTCCTTTCTGGTTCCGGCTTGTCCGGTTTGGATATGATTGTTTCGGGCTGTCATTTTGCCGGACTACCCGCTAAAATTTGTTCTGGAAACCCATCTTCCGCTATTTTCATGATTTCTGACATAGCCACCCGACGTCGCATTGCAACACGCCGTTGCCCATCATCAAGCGGGGCAACTACAAGAAGCGGAACAACGGTATATGCAAGGTAAAGATACCCTGGCCGCTTTGCAAAAGTCAGCGGAACTTTTGCCCGATGACGCTGAGGCGCATAACAACCTGGGCGATATCCTCTATGACCTGGGCCGTCTGGATGAGGCCGAGGCCTGCTACCGACGCGCGCTACAGATCAATCCCGATTACGCCGAGGCACACTACAACCTGGGTTTTACCCACAAGGTATTTGGCCGTCTGGATAAGGCCGAGGCCAGCTACCGCCGGGCGCTGGCGATCAACCCCGATTACGTCAAGGCGCACGTCAACCTGGGCGCTGTCCTGCAAGACCTCGGGCAACTCGATGCCGCCGTGGCGAGCTACCGCCGTGCGCTTGCGATCGAGCCCGGTTACGTCGTGGCGCACTACAACCTGGGCTTTTCCCTGCGTGCCCTCGGCCAACTCGATGGCGCGGTGGCGAGCTACCGCCGTGCGCTTGCGATCAAACCCGACTACGTCGAAGCGCTCATCAACCTGGGCTCTGCCCTGAATGACCTCGGGCAATTCGATGCCGCGGTGGCCAGCTACGCCCAAGCGCTGGCGATCAAACCCGACTACGCCGAGGTGCACAGCAGCCTGGGCGCTGCCCTGCAAGGACTCGGGCAACTCGATGACGCGGTGGCAAGCTACTCCAAAGCGCTGGAGCTCCAACCCCATGCGCTTAAACACGCCATAAACGCCTATCTGGTGCTCCCCGTCATTCCCGAGAATCTCGAAGCCATAATTGCCTGGCGGGAACGCTATCAAACAGGGATCGCGGCTTTGATGAATGCAAAAGGCACGCTGAAAGAACCCGGTGAGGTAAATCCATCTTCGTTCTACCTGGCCTACCATAACTGCAACGACCGCAAAGTGATGGAAGCCCTGTACCGTTTTTTCCGGGCGCGGGTGGAGGGGCTAACAGCCACAGCGCCTCATGTACCGAGCTGGCAATCACCGGCGACTTCGGGCCAGCGCATCAGGGTGGGGTTTTTGTCCGAATTCCTGGTAGATCACACCATCGGCAAACATTACAAAGGGTTTATCCAGCATCTGGACCGCAGCCGGTTCGAGGTAGTGGTCATTCATACCCCCAAGTCCAAGCAGGATAGCTTCAGCCAAAACCTGGACGCGCTGGCCGACAAGGCGCTCACTCTGCCTGCCCACTTGGAAGGCCAGCAGCAGGCGGTGGCGGAGGAGAAGCTGGATGTGCTGTTCTATCCCGACATCGGCATGGCGCCGTCCACCTACTTCCTGGCCTACGCCCGCCTTGCCCCAATACAAGCCACAAGCTGGGGTCACCCGGATACCAGCGGGCTGGATACGATGGATTACTACGTGTCGTCGGCAGCCACCGAACCGGAAGATGCCGAGGCGTATTACACCGAAAGACTGATCCGCCTGAACCGGTTACCCTGCTATTACTACCGGGCGCCTATTGCGTCAACCCAGGCGCTTACCCGGGAAGAGCTGGGCTTGCCGGAAACGGGAACTTTGTACGGCTGCCCCCAGAGCCTGTTCAAACTCCACCCGGATTTCGATGCGGTGTTGGTCGCCATTGCCGAAGGCGACCCGATGGGGCGCATCGTGTTGCCGGAAGGCAAGCATTCCTGGACCGCCCAGTTGAAAGCCCGTTGGTCGAGAACCGCCCCCATCCTGCTGGAGCGGATACTGTTCCTGCCCATCATGCCATGGGACCGTTTCATGGCGGTCATGGCGCATATGGACTTGATGCTGGATCCAATTCATTTCGGCAGCGGCAACACGCTGTACGATGCCATGATAAACGGCACCCCGGTGGTAACCTGGCCGGGACGGTTCGCCCGTGGTCGCAACGTAGCGGCCGCGTACCGCCAGATGGGCGTCGCCGACGCACCCATCGCACTGCGTCTGGAAGACTACGCGCCCCTGGCGCTGGCCTTGGGGCGCGACCCGGAGCGCAGGCGGGCCTTGCGTCAGACATCCCGGGAGGCGGCAGAGAGGGAATTGTTTGAGGACGTGCGGGCGGTGCGGGAATTTGAAATCTTCCTGGAAGCCGCCGTGGACGCCGCCGGACGCGGGGAGAAGTTGCCGGTGGGCTGGAGGCCGGATATGACACCGCCAGTTTCCAGCCTGCCTGCTATAGGAAAACCATGAGCCACCGAAAAACCAACCTGAAACAAAAGAGCCCTGGTCAACAAGAGATAAATACACTGATGGCCATGTTCGAACGGGGTCGATACTTTGAAGCGGCGACCCTCGCCGAAACAATGACGGCGCGCTTTCCCCAGCAGGAGTTTGGCTGGATGGCCCTGGGCATGGCGCTCAAGCAGATGGGACGAGATGTCGATGCCCTGGCGGCCATGCGAAAAGTGGAAGCGCTGACACCGAACGACTTCGAGGTTCATTTCAACCTGGGCATCCTCCTTGATGGCCTTGGCCGCCAGGATGAGGCCGAGGTCTCCTACCGGCGCGCGCTACAGATCAAGCCGAATTACGCTGAAACGCATTACAACCTGGGTAATACGCTCAAGGGAATGGGTCGGCTGGCTGAGGCCGAGTCCTGCTACCGCCGGGCGCTGAAGATCAAACCCGATTACGCCGAGGCGCACACCAACCTGGGCGCCGTCCTGCAAGACCTCGGGAAACTCGATGGCGCAGTAGCGAGCTACCGTCGGGCGCTGGCGATCAAACCCGATTACGCCGAGACGCACTACAACCTGGGCATGGCCCTGCAAGACCTCGGGCGACTCGATGATGCGGTGGCGAGCTACCGCCGGGCGCTGGCGATCAAACCCGATTACGCCGATGCGCACTACAACCTGGGCGCTGCCCTGCATGACCAAGGGCAACTCGATGCTGCGGTGGCGAGCTGTCGCCGGGCGCTGGCGATCAAACCCGATTACGCCGAGGCGCACAACAACCTGGGCAATTCCCTACGTGACCTCGGGCAACTCGATGACGCATTGGTCAGCTGCCGACGCGCGCTGGAGATCAAGCCCGATTACGCCGAGGCGCACTACAACCTGGGCATTACCCTGCAATATCTCGGGCAACTCGATGGCGCGGTGGCGAGCTACCGCCGTGCGCTTGCGATCAAACCCGATTTCGCCATTGCGCACAGCAGCCTGCTGTTCATCCACAACTATCTGTCCGACCAGCCTGCCGCGATATCGCTGGCCGAAGCCCTGCGCTTTGGCGATCTGGCGTCACGGAAAGCCCGCCCTCATACGGACTGGCGCAATGTTCCCGAACCGGGCCGATGTTTGCGTGTGGGCCTGGTGTCCGGGGATTTGCGCAATCACGCGGTGGGCTACTTCGTCGAAGGTGTGCTGGCGGCGCTGGCATCCGATGCATCAGGCCGGCTGGAACTCTTTGCCTACCCCAGCTATTTTCACATCGACGCGCTGACCGAACGGATCAAGGCATGCTGCCAAGGCTGGCATTCGGTGGTGGGGCTTTCCGACGAAAGTCTCGCGCAGCGGATACGCGACGACGGCATCGATATCCTGATCGACCTTTCGGGGCACACCGCTTACAACCGCCTGCCCCTGTTCGCCTGGAAACCCGCGCCGGTGCAAGCCAGTTGGCTGGGCTATTTCGCCACCACCGGGGTTGCCGCCATCGACTACCTGATCGCCGACCCCTGGACGGCGCCGGAAGCCGAAGAAGCCCATTTCACCGAAAAAATCTGGCGCCTGCCTGAAACCTATCTGTGCTTCACCCCGCCGGACGGGGATATTCAGGTCTCTGCGCTTCCCGCAATTTCCAACGGTTACATCACCTTCGGCTGTTTCAACAATCTGACCAAGATGAACGATGCCGTGGTGGCCCTGTGGGCGCGGTTATTGCAGGCGGTGCCGGAGAGCCTCCTGTTTCTTAAAACCATACAACTGGGCGAGGCTACCGTGCGGCAAAGCGTGGCCAACCGTTTTGCCGCTCACGGCATTGACGCCGGACGGCTGATTCTGGAAGGCGCCGCGCCACGCGCTGAACTCATGGCAGCTTACCGGCGGGTGGACATCGCCCTCGACCCGTTTCCCTACCCAGGTGGCACGACCAGTATCGAAGGTCTGTGGATGGGGGTGCCGGTGCTGACCCTGGCGGGTGAGAGATTCCTTTCGCACATCGGGGAAAGCATCCTGAAAAACGCCGGTCTGCCCGAATGGATCGCCGCCGATGCTGACGATTATGTGGCCCGCGCGGTATCATTCGCCAACGACCTGCAACGCCTGGCGGCGCTACGTAGCGGATTGCGCCAACAGGTGTTAGCCTCGCCGCTCTTCGACGCGCCGCGCTTTGCCCGTCATTTCGAAGCCGCACTGCGCGGCATGTGGACACAATGGTGTAATCAACAACAAGGACAACTTTCATGAATCCCACTACTCTCGTTACCGGCGGCGCCGGCTTTGTCGGCTCACACCTTTGCGAACGGCTGGTCGAGGCCGGCCACGAGGTGATGTGCGTGGACAATTTCCACACCGGCGCCAAGGACAACATCCGCCATCTGCTCGGCAACAACCGCTTCGAGTTGATCCGCCACGATGTGTGGCTGCCCCTGTACGTGGAAGTTGACCGCATCTTCAACCTGGCCTGTCCGGCCAGCCCCATTCATTACCAGACCGATCCGGTGTCCACCACCAAGACTTCGGTACTGGGCGCGATCAACATGCTCGGTCTGGCCAAACGCCGCCGGGCGCGGATTCTGCAGGCATCCACCAGCGAGGTGTATGGCGACCCGCTGGTGCATCCCCAGACGGAAAGCTACTGGGGCCATGTGAACCCCATTGGCCCCCGCGCCTGCTATGACGAGGGCAAGCGCTGCGCGGAAACGCTTTTTTTTGATTATCATCGGCAAAATGGCGTGGACATTCGCGTGGTGCGAATTTTCAACACTTACGGCCCCCGGATGCACCCCAGGGACGGGCGGGTAGTCTCCAATTTCATTGTCCAGGCGCTAACCGGTGAGCCCATCACCCTGTATGGCGACGGCGGCCAGAGCCGCTCTTTCTGCTACGTGGACGATCTGGTGGATGGCCTGGTGGGGATGATGAACCAGGACCGGGAAGTCGGCCCCGTGAACTTGGGCAACCCGGTGGAATTCACTATCCGGCAACTGGCGGAAACGGTGTTGCGCCTTACCGATTCAAAAAGCCGCATCGAATTCCACCCGTTGCCCCAGGACGACCCGACGCAGCGCCAGCCCGACATTACCAAGGCCAGACAACTGCTGGACTGGGAACCCAAGGTAGCGCTGGAAGACGGCTTGAAAGAAACGATCGGCTATTTCAGAAAGCTGCTGGCATTATGAACATGAACCTTGTCGCCGCCCATTGTCCTGTCTGTAATCACTCCGTCGCCGCCCCATTTTTCGATGGGGGGCCGCAAGCCCTCGCCACCCTGGGCTGGCCGGCGTCCGCCGAAGAGGCCGGGGCCATGCCGCGCCATCCGCTGGACTTTGTCCAATGCCCGGCCTGCTCGCACGTCTGGAACCGGTCATTCCGCTACGACGCAATTCCGTACCAGAACAACCCCAACCGCATGTTCAACCGGGGCGGCATCTGGAGCGGCCATTTGGCTGACTCGCGGGATGCGTTGCTGGCGCGCTTGCCCGCCAATCCCACCGTGGTGGAAATCGGCTGCGGCGAAGGTCATTTTATACGCGGCCTGGCCGAATCACGTCCCGCCGGGCGCTATGTGGGGTTTGATCCCAACGCCAGCCCGGAGACCGGATTAGGGGTGGAGTTTTATCCCCGCTTGTTCGACCCGCTGACCGACATGGCTGCGTTCGCCCCCGATGCCGTGGTCATCCGTCATGTGCTGGAACACCTGACCGAACCGGCGGCGCTGCTGGAACCGCTGGCCTGGGGCGCCGCCGCGCTCGGCAAACCGTGCCGGCTGTTTGCCGAAGTGCCGTGCATAGACCGGGTGTTTGAAACCCAACGCCTGGCGGATTTTTTTTACGAGCATGTGTCCCACTTCACCACCGAGTCGTTCCAGGCGTTGATGCGCCGCGCCGGGGAAATTGAAACCTTGTCCCACGGCTACAACGGCGAGGTGGTGTACGCCCTGGTTCGGTTGGAAATCAGCGCTGCGCGGCAACAGCAGGCGGCGCAATCCGCCACCTTTGCCGTCAATGCGCAGGCCAACCGCGCCACTATCGCCCGGCAACTGGACGAGCTGGCGGCCAGCGGCCAGCGGGTGGCCATCTGGGGCGGCACCGGCAAAGCGGCGGCGTTCATTCATCATTTCGGCGCCGACGCCAAACGCTTTCCGCTGGTAGTGGATTCCGACCCGGACAAGGTCGGCACCTTCGTGCCGGGCACCGGGCAGGAAATTCAGTTTAGAGATGCCCTCAAATCCACCCCGGTGGATGTCGTCATTATTCCCACCCAGTGGCGCGCCAAAGACATCGTGGCGGAAATGGCGCGGGAGGGTATTCGGGCGGATCAGGTGCTGATCGAGCATGACGGTCGGCTGGTGGATTTGAATCGCAGCCAGCATCCCTATCGGTGAAGAGCCTTCAATCGTTGGTTTTGATTTGAGACCTTGCTATGCCCAATTCTCCACGACGAGGCCGGGATAGTCTTTGAAGTCCGCCTCGTTGTTGGTGACAAGGGTGGCGCTTACGCTCAACGCATGGGCGGCGATAAGGCGGTCGAAGGCGTCGCGACGGCGGTCGCGGACGGCGGCGCGCAGCACACCATAGGCGACCGATGCCGCCTCATCGAAAGGCATCGGGTCAACATAATGCCCCCCTTGTGGAATGTATATACAGGATATACTCGCTTTGAAGATACTTCGCGCTAATCAAAGGTGAGTTTGAACTGGGTCGAAACGACGAATGCGAGCCAACACGTCAGCCAAGGCGTCCCGAGCTCGGGCAGTATCGTAATCGGTTTGCAGCCCAACCCAGAAGCCGTCGCTCATGCCAAAAAACCGCGACAAGCGAAGGCCGGTATCGGCGGTCACGGCACGATCACCCGCGACGATTTCCCCGATGCGGCGCTGCGATACGCCGATCTCCTTGGCCAGCCGATACTGCGTAAGGCCCATCGGCTTCAAGAATTCCTCCAGCAAAATTTCCCCTGGGTGAATGGGCGGCAGCCTTCCATCCTCAGCGATGTCAGAAAAATCCATGCTCGCCAAATCTTCAACGCGAATCGTCATTAATGATGCCCCTTCAATGGTAATCGACAATCTCGACGTTCCAAGCGTGGCCGTCGCGCCATTCGAAGCACACGCGCCATTGATCGTTGACGCGGATGCTCCATTGCCCATCGCGGTCGCCAGAGAGCTTTTCCAGACGATTGCCGGGAGGAATGCGCAACTCATCGACCGCCTCGACACGATTAGTCTGCATCAATTTGCGGCGTGCGGATTGCAGCAGCAGCAACTCGACACCCAAGCGGCGCACGCGCGCATTGGCAAACACCGCTGCGGTTTCTTTGTTGGCAAAGTCCTTTATCACAAGATAATAGTAACGGCACACGTTAGTATTATCAAGCGGATAGGCCTGGGTAGTCAGACCGTGAAAACGGAGTGCCGAGAGCAGGTAGACAACTCCCTTGGGCACCCTGCGTGCCACTTCCGCCAGCGATCCGTGGGCTGAAACCTCACGCCCAGGCAGCCCGTAGAGCCCCCTGCCGACGCGCTCCAACTGCCCACGGCGAACAGCACGCGTCAAGGAAACCCGTGAGATTTCCAGCGGTGCCAGATCACATGGGCGGATCAGCCCCTGGGATCGCGCCAAATTGATCAGCCTCTCAGCAACATTGACCATGTCGGGCATGGTGTTCCATAACATCGGTAGATACCAATATCTGCCGACACATCGGAACGGTCGTGCCACAGTAAGCCCAAACCGGCATCGATGACATCTGAGTTGCAAATGGGTACGCGTGGATCGTGGAAATCAACGTCCTGCCAATAGGTTGTGAATATTCCAAGGCATGATTGTAATACCACCCTACTGGGCTCTATTTAACGTAGCGCCTTGTTATTATGCTAAATTTATTTAGAATTATCGGATTATTTATACCTATTATTCGGATTATTGCTGTATAAAGTTCGGATAATGTTGTACAGTCTCTCCATAATAAAGGAGAGAAACATGCTCTACAGCCGCCCGATAAAAGATCGAATCATCGAACTGCTGCACGATTTTCGTATCGTGTATCTCACCGGCCCCAGGCAGGCGGGCAAGAGCACCCTTGCCCGAGAGATCGCCAAAGAGCTGGGGATGGGATACTACACCTTTGACGATGCCGCCCTGCTGGCCTCTGCCCAAAGCGACCCTCAGGGGCTGCTCGTTTCCTTGAGGAAACCGCTGGTACTGGATGAATTCCAGATGGTGCCCAGCCTGATCGGCGCCATCAAGATGATTTCGGATTGCGCCGATGGTCAAAAAGGGCTCTTTCTGCTCACCGGTTCATCCGACATCTTCCGTTCCGCGCAGACGCAGGAAGCCTTACCGGGCCACATGGCGAGGGTTGAACTTTACCCGTTATCGCACTCGGAACGGCGTGACGACCGCCGCAACCGGATCGACTGGCTGCTTGGTGGCGTATTCGACGATGCGTTGCCGCAACCGCTTGACAGAATCACCCTGGGGCAGATGCTCATGGAGGGGGGGTATCCTGAAGCGATCGCTAAATCCCCGCGCTCTCGAAGCGCCTGGTTTGCTTCTTACGCCGAAGGACGCCTGCTGAAAGACTTTGAAACCATGCACCAGGTCAAAGGGGACTATCACAGCAGACTTTCGGCTCTTATCCGCTATCTGGCCGGGATAACCGGGAATTTGGTCAAGTACGCCAATATCGCCAACGATCTGTCGCAGGATGACAAAACCGTTAAACGATATATGGAGATTCTGGAGCTGATGTTTATCATCCGTCGCCTCAACCCTTATGTCCGCAACAGCGCCAAGCGCGCGGTCGTTGGCATGCCCAAACTCCATTTTGTCGATACCGGCCTCGCCTGCCATCTGCTTGGCCTGAAACAAGCCGAAACGCTGCACACCTCGCAATTTTTTGGCGGCCTGGTCGAAAACTTCGTCTATGGCGAATTGCTGAAACATGCGGCCTGGTCAGAAGAGGAGGTCAACTTCACCCATTTCCGCGACACCGCGCAGCATGAACTCGACCTGGTCATTGAACGAAGTGACGGCAAGGTGGTGGGCGTCGAGGTGAAGGCGTCGATGAGCGTCAGACCGGAAGACTTTTCCGGTCTGGCAAGCTTTGCCGATTACGCCAGGGAGAAATTTCTCCACGGCATCCTGTTCTACTCGGGCGACAAAGTGCTGCCGTTCCGCATTCAAGGCACCACCTACCATGCCGTCCCGATCTCCACGCTTCTTGGCGTTTCGCACATCAAGCCAGCCAGGTAGGGTGGACACGCCTTTGTGCCCACGCAGTCAGTCAGTCGAAACAAGCACAAATCAAAACCGGCGCCTTCCGCGATTCCCCCTTCTCCCTCTGGGAGAAGGTTGAGATGAGGTAACTCGCTCGCGGGGGCTGGAGAGAGGGAGCCATTTCCGCGTGGGCACAAGGGCGTGCCCACCCTACCCGCTGTTTTCTCCAGAATTATGTGGCTCGGGTCGTCGATTTTTAGCGAGCGTCCCTTGTGTCCAAGTCCCTCATCATGGCGATGTTACAAAAATGGAACGCAGGCGCTTTCCTGTGCCGGCAGCCTGTGCAAAAGCTGGCAATCCTCTATAGGCATTGATTATTTAACGGTCTTATCGCGTCAATGAATGCAGACAACAGGGTCTTGATATCTCCAGGGATGCCCGCGATGTCACCAAAAAGAAACATCCCACCCCGCAGCGCAGCGGCTTTTCAAATCGCCTAGATTATCGCGTTGTTTCAATGTGTTAGAGAAGTGCCAAGGCGCTTCCTGGCGGCAAAACAGCCGTGTCGTGACTCAAGAATTCCATCGAATCGGGAAAAGCCAGCCCGCGATGTTTCCTAAACGTAACGCCTGACCGGAATGTCTTGCCGTGGTCTGGCGTGCGCGCCATGGCTCACCCCACGCCGACCCTTTCACCAAAAAATGTTGGCTCTTTTCGCAAACCGTGTTGTTATCGGCAACCGACCCGGCACAACACCAATAACCATCTATGTTTCCAGGCAGTCGCAAGGTGTCCCTATCGATATGCTTGAAAGCCCCACAGGGTGATCCTTCGGATCAGACGCCAACACGATTTGCGAAAAGAGCCAAAATGTTTCATGCCACCAGACCCTTCAGGTCAGCCCAGAAATATCATGCATCAACTTGCTTTTATTGATTTTTCTCATAAAGCATGGCGGGATGACCCACGCATCTAAACGAGGCCGTTCACCGGACATTGAAATTCTGGCACGCCTATTGCTAATAGGATTCACGTCAGGCTCAGGTTCGCAAATGGGGTTCAGCTAGACCAACCGAGCAGGAATAGAAATAAGTAGTCGTTTTGGGCGGTACAGTTTGTTGTGAAAGTTTGTAGCACCGCAAGTCTTTATTTTAATTTATCTTGAAAGGTAATAATCATGATTAAGCTTCCTAAAGGATTGGTAGTTAAAGGATTAGTCGTCGGTGTGGCCATGGCGTTCCCGCTGCTGGCACAAGCGTCTGTAGGTGGTGCCGGGATGCTCGGCGGTCGTCACGATTTCGCGACACGCTCGATGTTCATGGCGGCCCAAACAGCTACCGCTGGCGTTGGCACCAACCAAGTCGGTCTGTGTACGTATTGCCATACCCCTCACCAAGCGCAAACCACGTCCCTGTTGTGGAACCGCCTGCCAGCGACCCAATCTTACAACTGGGATGAAACGTTAACGACCGGCGGCACCACCTACGCCTCCATCGCTCCCACCTACAAGGGCGCTTCGGTCAAATGTCTGGCCTGCCACGACGGCGTGGTGAGCATCGGTGATGCGGGCGTGTACAAGCAAGCTGCGCGTACTGGCGCCGCCAGTCTGAACACTTACAAAGTGGGCGACTCGGGCGGCAAGAGCTTGCTCAATATGATCGGCAGCGGTGGCAATATGGCCGGTAACCATCCGATCGGCATGCCTTACCCGTTGGGGAACGCTGCCAACACTTACAATTCCATCACGACCGGTAGCAATGTCACCTTGGCTGAGTGGGTTGCCACACCGACCGTCTCCGCCCCCTTGGCAAACGGCGTCAAACTCTACCAAGACAACGGTGGTGTTATCACGGCCGGTACCGCTGCGGGCAAGACCGGGATGGAATGCTCATCCTGCCATGATGTGCACAACAAGTCATCGAACGACGACCTGATGCTGCGCGGCAAGCTGAATGGCAGCACCCAAGGGGATGGTTACATCTGCCTGCAGTGCCACGTAAAGTAAGCTAGCTTCCTGATCCATCGAAGGGCGCTGACTTCCGGTTAGCGCCCTTTGTCGCGTGAGCTACCTCTGGTTGCGATCCAACACGCCACCAGTAGTCAGTCACGTTGAATCGGATGGATATGGGAGCAACCTCCTGGCCGCGAATCGCTGAATTCGCGGCCAGGAGGTTGCTCCCACATCCACCCATTTTATCCATCAGCAACAAGTCGACTATCTACTGGGTCATTGTTACCTAAGTAAAGGGGATGTCATGAAAGTCCAGCCAGAATTATCACTGGCGCATTGCTTGTGCTGGTGTCCTGCGGCGCCTATGCGGATCTTGCGCCCGGCACCGGGATTTACGGAACAAGGCACGATTTCACCGGCACCGGATTCTTTACGACGGTTAGCGGTCTTCCAATCGGATTGTGTACGATTTGCCATACGCCACACAGCGCTTTCACGACATCGCTGCTGTGGAACCAGAAAATGACCACTGCGATTTTTACCTGGGGGGACGTGACTGAGACCACGGGTCACACGACTCTGCCAAGTTCCGCCCGCCACGGCTCGTCGACGAAGTGCCTCAGTTGCCATGACGGCACCGTGTCGGTTGGCGACACGGCGGTGTTTAACGGGTCGGTGGGCGGCGTCTCCGCCACCTACCCCGCTGGAACCCTGGTTACCCGGATCGCTGCGGGGCTGTATGGCATCGGTCATAACGGGAACATGTCCGGTAACCATCCGATCGCTGTTCCCTATCCGTTGAATACGACGTCCAGTACCTACAACGGGATTACAACCGGGAGCAGCGTGAACCTCAACGAATTTGTCGCGAGCCCCTCCGTCGTCAAGCTGTATAGCGACGATGGCAGCGGTAACATCAGCCCCGGCCCGCAGGCAGGCAAAACAGGCATCGAATGTTCCTCTTGTCATGACCCGCACAACCGGCAGGTTCAGGATATTTCTTTTCTACGCGCCAAGATTAGCGGCAGCACCCAAGCGGATGGTTACCTCTGCCTGCAATGCCATATCAAGTAAGCTGGCTTCCTGATCCATCGAGGGGCGCTGACTTCCGGTCAGCGCCCTTTGTCGTTTTGGGACGCGGGGTGGCGCCTCATGGTTCACCAAGCCACGTTGAACCGGATGGCTGTAGGAGCGACCTCCTGGTCGCGAATTCACCGAATTCTCGACCAGGAGGTCGCTCCTACAGCCACATATTTTATCCGCCTGGTTGATTTTGTCATGGATGTGTTGGCTGAACAGGCACAAACATGGAAAGGGGTCAGGGTCGATTTAATCCCGCCAAATAACGGATAGTTTTGTAGGCTGGCGGCCATTTTATTTGGCTCTTTTCGCAAATCGTGTTGTCGTCTGATCCGAAGGATCACCCTGTGGGGCTTTCAAGCATATCGATAGGGACACCTTGCGACTGCCTGGAAACATAGATGGTTATTGGTGTTGTGCCGGGTCGGTTGCCGATAACAACACGGTTTGCGAAAAGAGCCTTTTTTTATTGGTGCTACGCTTTGCGCGGGTTCGGGAGGCTTCACGCCATGATCCTAGAAAATAGGGGGCCAGGCCTTACGTTTGACACTTTTCCCCTGACCTTTCGCCCGTTTCACCGCCCGGCTCACGGTAGCGTAACTTACGCCAAAATATTCACCCATTTGGGCAAGCGCGGAAAAGGGGACGCTACCCTTTGGAACAAAAATAAAGGGTAGCGGCCCCTTTTCCGAATGTCACCAAAGTCAGACTCGCATATTATTACAACGGGTTCGACGCTTGACGGTGGCAAAGTAATGGCATAACGGAGAGCACTATTTCAGGTCTCCTATTGACAAACGCTACCAATTTTTTAACGGCTCCTTAGCCATCCAATCGATCCAGGATGGCCAGCGCCTGAGGCACATCGCCTTGCGCAGCCAACGTGCGGAATCTGTTTTCAGTATCCCAGGCTGCCAGTGCCTGAGCACTCATCTCTTCCACCAGCTTATTCACGCTCAAGCCACGGCACCGGGCCAGCGACTTAAGCCGGTCTGCCGTATTGTCCGGCAAACGAACCGTTAACGTACTCATCGTGTTTTCTCCAAATACTCTGCGGGAGAGCGTACCCGCAACCCATTTAACAACAACTCGCCACGGCGAATGTCATGGACGTTGTGGGTGATGATCTCCGCCGCCCCTCCAGCTATAGCCAACTCGATGAGATGGTTATCCGCCTCATCGGGTAAATTTGGACGCCAACCGTAATAGATAGTCACCCAACGGCCAACTCTTGCCAAGGCTGCCAGCACCTGTTGCCGCTCTTCGCTGGTTGTAGCATCAGTCCAAACGGGACGCCCCAGCAAATCTTCATATTCGAGCCACAAGGCGTTACCCACGGCACGGGGTCAGGCCTTACGTTTGACATATCTTCCCCGACCTTCCGCCCGTTTCACCGCAAGGCCTCGCCATCCATGCCTCCTGTTTGAAGTCAAACAGACAGCAGCCTAAAACGACAGGACATGGATGTCAAATGCAAAGCCCGTGGTGTTTCCGGTTCAGTTTCAGTATTTTCCAATTCAGGTATGAGCCTGAAGCGGTGTCGATCCGGGTGATTCAATTGTTCAGATTGACCGGGTTAAAAAAAGAAAAATTTATGGGTTTTATGCCCAAAAATAACAGTTCGGTGACATCGGTAGCACCATGCGGCCAGCAGTTGCGAACGCGTCACAGTGTGCGCGCGTATCAAGCCCGCTGTCTTGGCCTTTCAAAACCGGCAAACAATTCGCTCTTGGCGCGTTGCATTTCCTGAGCAGCGGCCAAGTCTGTTTGCGTCTTCGCCTGGGCCTGCAAAGCCTCTAGCGAGATGCCCTTTTTGAATGTCACAAGCCCCTGTTTGCTCAACAGCGCCAAGCACTCTAGCGGCGTCTTCACATCTTGGTGTTCATAGCGCTTGACGATCTTGCCCTTGGGGCTGATGACCTCTGTCGCAAACATACACGGGCGGTGCAAATTCAGCCAGGGGTTGAATATCTCGCGGTAGAACACATTGATCGGATACGCATATTTCTGTGGGATATGGCTATAGCCCATGTGTTTGCGCACGATGCTGGCGTTCTTGCTCTCGGCCAAGGCATTGTCGTTGCTGTGGCGGGAGCGGGATTTGGTCTGCTCGATGCGCAGTTTCTCAAGCATCTTGGCCACTCGGCCATTGATATATTCCGAGCCGTTGTCAGAGTGGAAACCCGCAATCTCAAACGGAAACTGCTCGATGACCAACCCCAGCACGGGTAGCAAAAATGCTTCGCTAATGCCCTGTACGCAAGCCTCGACCTGCCATTGGCAGACGGCATCGACACAGGTGATGTGGTACACCCCTTTGACGCCATCTTGGTCGCCTTGATGGACGGTGTCGACACGCACAAAGCCGGCTCGTCCGTTAGGGCTGGGCGCCTTGCGCACACCAATCGGGTTGCATACGGGGTGGGTCTTGGTAAAGCTCCTGCGCTGAGACTGATAGCCAACGCTCTTGCGCAGGTTGTACAGGTGAGAGACCGATAGCCGGGACAGGCGCTCATAGCGCGTATCGCCGTAGTCCCGGTAGGCGCGCCGCAAGAGGTGCGCTATTGCGGGGCCGCAGGCATCCTCGTTGGCTTTGTCCATCTCGACCAGCAACCCGATGTCGATGGGCGTGTATTTGCGCGCAAAGGGGGCGTCAGGCGCGCGATAGCGTTTGGCCAGGGGGAGGGGCGCCAAACGGTTGGCGCGCCACCGGGCGACCAGCCGCGTGACTTGGGGGCGGCTGTAGCCGCTGGTATGCCGCAGATACTCCAGCAGCACGCCACGTTCGCGCTTGTTCCGCTGTGGGTAGTCAAAACGCTTGAGTACCCGGCTGATGTGCACATAGCGTTCGGTGTCGTCACCGTGCGATGAAAACTCGACCAGCGTGCTGGCCCTGAGAAATTGCTCGATCTGCTCTATCGTGCATAACTTCGATTCGTTCATGTCGATCACCATCCTTGCGATGATCAACCCGTTCGTCCAATCACACCTAATCTTGCCGCTTCAGGCTCATTCCTGGTTGGAAATACAGGCCTCGTTCAGGCTCATTCCTCATTGGACAAGGCTAATTCCAGCGCGCGCGCAACAACAAGAACAAGCTGTTCGAGTTCCACAAAAAGCTGCGCGCCCTCACCTTTTTCGACCCCGCCTGCGGCTGCGGCAATTTTCTGGTGATCGCCTACCGCGAGCTGCGCAAGCTGGAACTGGACGTGCTGCGCGCCAGCTATGACAGCGGCCAGCAAGTGCTCGACGTACACCAGTTGATCGGCGTGAACGTCGACCAGTTCTACGGCATCGAGATCGAAGAGTTCCCCGCCCAGATCGCCCAGGTGGCGCTGTGGCTGATGGATCACCAGATGAACATGCGCGTGTCGGAGGAATTCGGCCTGTACTTCGCGCGCATCCCGCTCAAGAGCACGCCGCACATTCACCACGCCAATGCGCTCACGCTGGACTGGAACGCCGTGCTGCCGGCGGAGCGGGCGAGCTTTGTGTTCGGCAATCCGCCGTTTATTGGCAAGACATACCAAACAGAGCAACAAAAAGCGGATATGGAACTTGTCGTGCGCGGCATCAAAAATGCCGGGCTGCTGGATTTTGTGGCTGCCTGGTATGTGAAAGCAGCAAACTACATGAATTCCGTTCGGGCTGAGCCTGTCGAAGCCATGCAAGGCCCTTCGACAGGGCGAACGGGTGTGCGCTGCGCCTTCGTTTCCACCAACAGCATCACCCAGGGCGAGCAGGTCGGCATACTGTGGGGCTGGCTGCTGGGTCAAGGCATGCACATCCACTTCGCCCATCGCACCTTCCAGTGGAGCAACGAAGCGAAAGGCAAGGCGGCGGTACATTGCGTCATCATCGGGTTCGGCGCGTTCGACGTGGACAGGAAAACGATTTTTGAATACGCCGAAATGGGTATCCCCTTGACGCACGTAAAGTTCTACTGGACGGTTTTCGCCAAGACGCATCACGCTGCCCCACCGCAAGACTTGAACGCGAGCCCAGCTAAATGGCTCTTCGCGGCTCTGGAAGCGCG
>Ga0210046_1000723_pt1 | contig 29635 bp, 26 predicted proteins | sample CryGeyCG2114_250_FD_185461 | JGI IMG/M metagenome (GOLD analysis project Ga0210046, IMG submission 185461) | Groundwater microbial communities from aquifer - Crystal Geyser CG18_big_fil_WC_8/21/14_2.50 (SPAdes) (version 2) | ecosystem: Environmental > Aquatic > Deep subsurface > Groundwater ...
GTATTTGCTGTCGTGGAAAGAGAAACTCCTTATGTTAATACAGTAAGATATTTTAAGTAAGAATGTTAAAAACTTATGAGAAAATTATTTGCTTTAACCATAGAATACAGGCAGGCTCGTTACCGCTGCGCTCAAACGAGGACGAGTGCGTGGGGATCTTTCCAAAATGATTGGCAATCTTGCATCCTCGTTACCGCTACGCTCAAACGAGGACGAGAGAGGGGGATCTTTCCAAAATGATTGGCAATCTTGCATCCTCGTTACCGCTACGCTCAAACGAGGACGAGAGAGGGGGATTAAGAAATTATGGAATTGTTTGTCAGGTTTTGGTAATAGGTTTGTTGAATTTCTCTAAGTTACAAGCTATTCCTGGCGAAATGCGCACAAGTTGGGTTAACAGGGCTTGGCTGAAGGAAAGAGGAGCATTTTACAAACCCGAACCAGGTAGGGGCGGTATAAAACGTTACGCATTTTGAAGCACAAACTTATCAATCTACAAGACCGTTGATTAAATGTTATTTTGTTCAGATATCGCACTCTCCGCGCCCTGGTTTATAACCATGGGCTTGTGGCAGGCAATTTATTCGTTGTTCAGTTTCAAAATTTCATCAATAATATGATCAGCTACTCGAAAGTCCGTCAATAATAATTTGTCAATCAGTGGTTTTACTTTAACAATAATCGACATTTGCTTTGCCTTGTGAATAACTCCAAGTGCTTCGGTTATCTTAAATTTTAATTGAGTTGCTAATTTTCGAGCTTTTAAGTCATCGAGTAATAACAAAACATCATCATACTCTGTAGCCAGTGCAATTGCACTTGCTTCTCCATAATCAACTTGTGTCTCTAAAAAATTCTGATACTTTTTATCCGAAACTGATTGAACCTTAATCCAATCAGGTAATTTTTCTCCAAATTCTTCTGCAATCTCAGGGGTAGTAATCAACTCTCCATATACTTTCTGTAACAGACTGAATTCATCAATCTTGTGAAAAAGTATCAGGATGCTGGTATCTGAAATTACAATCTTAGGCATTTGCTATATCCGAATGTAAATCAGAAATTGAAGTGCTAAATACTGATACACCATATTTTCCAAGCATTTCAATGAATGCTCGTTTTGATAGTCCGACAATCTGAGCAGCTTGTCCAGCTGATAGTAATGCATCCTCATATAATTTTGCAGCAACTATCATTGAAAAATCGTAATCTTTCAAATCAACGCTATCTGGTATATTTAGTTGAATCGTTCTCATCATCATTTATTTCTTCAAAAATACAAAATCATTGTATCATTCTACAATTTGGCACAGTGTTTTTTTTGCCTGCCACACAACATCTTCCTACAGACAATTGGGCGTTAAGAATTTATGAAGTTGTTTGTCAGGTTTTGGTAATAAGGTAGTTGAGATTCTCTAAGTTACATGCCAATCCTGGCTAAATGCGCGCAAGTTGGGTTAAAAGGGCTTGGGTGAAGGAAAGGCACAAGTTGCAAACTTGCGCCAGCGGGGGGCGATTGGGCTTTATTCCAAGTCCATTATTATTACTAAGTTTTCTTTGACCATTTCAATTATTTCAACGGGTAAACTCCCAATCTTTTTTATAAGTCTGTTGTTGTCAATCGCCCTAAGTTGGTCAATCATTATATCACAAGGCTGGTGTAGATTTGCAGTTCCCTTTTTTAAATGGACTCTTAATATTTCAGCGTCCCTTTTAACATGAGTCGAAATTGGGCATACAATTGTCGATGGATGTGGTACGCTGTTCAATAAATTAGTTTGAACAACTAACACAGGTCTTGTTTTGCCTGGTTCGGTCCCAATTTTAGGGTTTAAATCTGCTATCCAAATTTCAAATTGTTTAATCATGATATTCAATCTCCTCAAAATCTTTAAGCACTGTCATGGAATCCGTTTTAACTATCTCGGATTCAGATATGAGTTTTTTTTCTAGGAGCATTCTTCTTTGAATTCTATTGTAATAGTCTAAGGCCTCGTTAATGTATCTATTTCTAGGTTTCTTAATGCGAGAAAGGATTCTTTCGGTATCTCCGAAAATTGAATCATCAATTTTTAGTGAAACTGTCTTCATGGTCATAAAAAATTATTCCACAAAGGTATATCTATTTCGTATATGCTCCAAGTATTATTACTTTGAAAATTTATTTCTTTTTAGCATGTGGCACAACGAGTGGACAAACCCAACTCTGACAGTTATTTTATTTAATCCCTTCTCTTTTTACCTTCTTTACACATCATAACCTGCCCATTTTCAATTAAATAAAATCATTCAAATCCGCACTATGTTTCATTGTAAATAGATCATCGGGTGTTGGGATGGTAAACCCAGGAATTAATACTATTGGTTTTACATTGGGCGTTAAGAATTTATGGAGTTGTTTGTCAGGTTCTGGTAATAGGTATGTTGAGATTTTTTAGGTATCACGATCCTTTTGACTAATGCCCACAATTGAGTAAGAATCACATTGGAATAATATGAAACCAGGCTGAAGGGGAATGCAAAGGAATTTAGTTAATTACAAGCTTTCTTCTGATTTTGGATTGCCTGGATACCAATTCTACAATATAAATCCCGGGCTGCAGTTTTTCAACATCAATTATCCAATTGATTGGTTTGGTATCTATTAGTTTTAGTCCTGATAAATTGTAGATATTAACATGCTCGATGATTAAATTATTCGGGTTAACAATGGTGAGTATTGTTTTGGCAGGATTGGGGAATAAGAATACGGAACGATCAACTATTTCAATGGTGCCTGAGTTGTCAATTACGAAAATATTCAGCGTATCAGAAGCTGTGCACGGACCATTCATTATTTCCAGCCAAAGTTGATTGTTTCCGATGGCTAAACCACTTGCATCAATATTTACATTTGGCAGGGTATCACCTGTTGACCACAGGTAAGATTCAAAAGAATTATCAACCGAAATGTCCAATGTATCTGTATACATCATGGTTGTGTCCTCACCAAGCGAAAATTCGATTCCGGGAAATATGGCAACAATACTCTCCCCTTCCAGCCAGCATCCACCCTCATTGGCAACCTTTAAATTTACAATTCCGCTTGAAGTGATGTTAAAAGTGTCCTGGTTTGTAATCTCATTGTTCCATTTGTAGTATAAATACCCTGTGGGTGCATTTAAAGTTAACTCGTTACATCCACTGGCATCCGAAGGCAGGTCAATGGTTGGCATATAAAAACTTTCGTTTTTTGCAAAAAAATTCTCCATCGGTAAAGGGGTTGAAAGTGTATCAGAACCAAAGAAAGCGATTCCATTAAAAAGTTGTCCGGAGATTAAAAAATTACCACAATTATCTGCACTTAGATGGTTGATTATAAGATTTTTTGTAGCTTGGGTTATCTGATAATTGATTATATTACCCGATGTATCGAATTGCATCAGAATACCGTTCCATCGTATACCCAAGGAAAAATCGATTCCTGCAAAAGCAAAATGATTGGTACCCGTCATGGCTAATTCGAGTTTATCTTCAAATAAATCGATTAATAACCAACCATTTATTTTGCTGTAATCGTCCACATATTTGCACCATTTGTGTTGAAATAACGAGTCTAACCTGGCCACGAGTAGCCCCCTGGAATTTTCGGGTATTGTTATAGTATCTGTTCCGAATATAGTTGATTCAGTGATCATCCCTGCCACATAGAAATTTCCCGATTTATCAACCTTAACCCCGTTGGCAGTCATTGGGGTAAAATAATCAAGATCAATAAAATAAGACTGTCGTAGGTTTCCTTGCAGGTCATAATGCAAAACAAAACCTGCAATTCCCCAATCCGGATAATCAGGATGAATGATTGTATCGCCATCCACAATAAAATTTGTACTTGAACGACCAATAAAATAGATATCCCCATTTTCTCCGACTATTGAATAATCGTTATCCATTGATCCATCGGCAAAACTCCGGACCTCTTGTTGCCATATTATATTTCCATCCGCATCGATTTTCATAATAGAGTTTAGTCCATTGCCGATAAGGACAGAATCCTGACCCAGGAAATTGACATATCGTTCGATAGAATCGTGGTAATAAGCATGAGTGGACGACAGATAAATATAGTCATCCTCAGATATATCAAAACCTCCTAAAAAGTCCTGGGCACTGCTCGATATGGTTTTTCCCCAGATAAATTCAAAATTATTGCTCAATTTTACTAAAAACAGATCGGGTATAAAATCATGGTTATTGGTGAGGATGTGATTGTTTACAAACAAAGTGTCGGAGTAGGTGCCATAGATATAAATATTTGATTCATGGTCGAGACGAACCTCCACATCCCAAATGAAATGATCGGAAGTGGTATAAATGTCAAGCGCACGAATAAAATTACCGTTTTGATCGTGCCTGGCGATGGCTACGTCATAGAATTGATGGTTGGGATTATTGCCATAATGGATGAATGATGTGTCGCCAATTGTGATGGAGTCAGCATACCAATAGTATGCATAAAAGTCATTATTAAAATCCGTTTCGATACCCACAATACGGGGTTCGGTATACACGCGGGCACTCTTACCCCACTGCCATCCCCATTCAACAGTATCGTTTTGTGCAACAAGGGTAACAGAAGCCATGACAATGGCTGTAAGGATGAAGATAATTGACTTTTTCATATTGGTATTTGTTTAGGTTGTTTAAATCCTTTTCTGTTATAATGGTCGGCATGCCCATGCGTGAAGATAAATATCGAATCTTCATGAATACTGTCCACCAATCCCGGTCTATAGGTCATGTAACCATAAGCGCCTGATTTATATGGGAAGTCAACATAAACCTTCAAATTCCCATCAGTCATAAAAAGCCCGCAGTTTCCTAAAAAATCAATTTCAATTGTTTCATTCTGTCCCGATGCAAATTTCGCAACAACAATTAATATTGACAGTAGGATGGTCTTGATGATATATTTTTTTCTGGTTTTCATTGTTATGTATTTGAGCAAGCGGACAGCATAAACTTTGCGGCGGACTTTAAAAGACGAATCTTTCTGTCTGGGATGGTTAATATTTCATGCCTGAGGCCTGCCTGCTGGTAGGCAGGGCAGACAAGTGGAACTAAGTTGTTCATATTTTAACTGTACCCACCATAAAGGATGATGCAGTATTGGTGGTAGTTATTGTATCATTATTTTCTTGTTTATCGTTTTTCCATTTAACTGAATGCTGATTACATGAAGTCCGTGGGTCATCTTTTTTGTTACAAAAACAAATCATTTATTGGATTAATTTGCCCAAAAGAAATTAGAGTGCTATTAAGCATTAAAACTGTAATAATCAATTTATAAGTTCTCATGTTACAATATTTTTAGATTGTGTCGCACTTACAATTCCGCCAACATCCGCATACCACCAATTGTTGCTATGCCAATTATACAGGCTTTGTTGTTAATATTCCTTTCCGTATTCATCTAATCTCATTATCGCCAGATTACCCAATTTCAAGTTCAAAATTATCTAAATCAGCTCTATGTTTCACTGTAAATAGATCATCGGGTGTTTGGTGGGGTAAATCTAAGAAATTATTTTAATGGTTTGATTTTTAGCACCATTATTTTGGCAATTGAACTCTTTTTTTTTTGGACTTTACTCCGGTTGGAAGGTCACCATTCAAGGGACGAGTGCGGTTCACATGCAGTTTGTAGATAAAAAAAAAGCCTCCAAATCACTTATTTAGAGGCTTCTGTAGTCCGTACGGGATTCGAACCCGTGTTACCAGGATGAAAACCTGGCGTCCTGACCGGACTAGACGAACGGACCGTTTCGTTTAGGAGGTGCAAAAATAGAACCTTTTTTTACTTGCACAACATTTTCCGGAATTTTTTTTTCAGGGCCTTTTAAGCTCCTCCCCCGTTGCTTCTTTCGGTATCGGCCTGGAATTTATAACCCAGTCGTTTACCCGTTTTAATCGAGATAATATCCCTGGTATTTTTCATGTCATAAACCGAAACTTCTTTAACCAATTCATAATCGGGAGTGAGCAAATCGAAGTTCACGGTGTAGGTGATTGCCGTCTCCAGCAGGTTGTTGATGGCTGCCTGATCTATCAAATTGTTCTCGAAATTATTAAAAATAAATCCCAACTCACGCTTTCCTTCAATAAAATAATGTTTGTCTTTGTTTACAAACACGCGCCCAATAAGGTATCCAATGTCGTTAACCCGGTTGTACTTAAATGAGTCGGCCAGGAAATTATAGATGTTGATCAACCCACAATAGCTACGGCTTTTATCTTGATGAATGTAATCGGTGCGCATCACCTCATGGTGACGCGAAAATTCAAAAATATTGGTATGCATCAAAAAAAGAAGCACATCCCCTCCAAATTTAAGCTCGATCTCAAAGTCGCTCATGCTGCTCGATTCAAACGGAACCAAAACGTGGGGCACTTTGTTTTTTACATAGTCTGCATATTTCTTCTCAAGCTCCAGGATAGAATCCTTGATCAGGTTAAACGTTTCAAGGGTATTGTTATACACGTGTTGTTTTAAAGTGGCCTTTTCAACCACCTTTTGAAAAAAGGGATCAGGGTTATACTCGATGTCCATGTCTTCCGGATTTTTAATGATTTCCAAAGGTAAAAATATTTTGGTCATCCCTGATAATACAAAAACAGAGAACCTGAAAAATCAACATAATGAACAACCCGAAGACAGAGCCATAGTGCCATTAAAAAACATGATGTATTTACTTCCTAACAGGGGGTTGCAGGAGGATTAAAAGCTATCCCTCGAAGGTAAACGAAAGTAAGAATACTTTGGATCGTAGCTGGTCGATGCTATTTGTATAGATGTTGCTTTCGCGGATGATCAGGTTGTTTAATCCATAACCCATTTTCAGTTCGGTGCCAAACTTAAAATAGGTTGTGTAGAAGTCGAAGCCAACACCCAGTTCCAACGAAATGTCGTGGCGGTTAAGTTTGACGGTGATATCACTGGAGTTTTGTTGTGCCTTCTTTTGCGAAGCCAGGTCGATGCTGTATTTTACCCCGCCCAGCACGTATGCAGCCACGTTGTTCAGCCTGCGTGATTTATATTTGAGTTCGAGTGGAAATTCGACCAAGGTAGAGGTGATTCCCTTTCGCATTTCAACAGATTCTTTTACATCGTTTTTATAGGTTATGATATTGTAAAACAACAACCGCTCACCGAACGACAGTGAAGGGATAAACCGCAAATTAAGATCTGGTGTCAGGTGCAGGTTCCCAACGATCCCGATGCTAAAACCCGGTGTAGGAACCGAATTAACACCATAAACGAAGGCCGAATCTACCGAGTAAAAATCCGGCATTTCTGTAGAGCTCCATTTGATAAACGAAAGGTTGTCAACCGTTTTCACAGAAAACAGCATTTGATTGACCCCCAAAATAAATCCAAAATGATAGGTTACATGGTCGAAATTAGGCAAATTCATTGGTTTTCGTTGCTGCGCCATGGCAGATGTACTAAACAACAATCCCAACAATGCAATACCTGTTATTGTAGCAAGTGATTTTTTCAATTGATAACTCATGAGTAGGTTAACGCTTTTCTGTCGGTGATAGTATTTCATTAGGTTCCGATTAACGAGTTTTTTTTTGATTTACGTCCGGGTTTATTTTGTTCCCCAGTAAAGAGAGGCTATTCCCATGGTCAATCGCTTTTGGTGTACCTCTTTAAACCCGGCCATTTCCATTTGGTCGAGAAACTCCTGACCTTCAGCAAAGGCAGAAACCGAATCGGGTAAATAGGTGTAAGCTTCGCTGTTCTTCGACACGGTTTTACCAACCAGAGGAAGTATGAATTTGAAATAAAATTGATATACCTGTTTGAAAACAAGCTGATTTGGCCTCGAAAACTCAAGCACCACCACCCTGCCTTGCGGCTTCAGCACCCGTCTCATTTCTTTCAATCCGACCTGCAGGTTTTCAAAATTGCGCACGCCAAAGGCCACCGTCACGGCATCAAATGAGTTATCTGGAAAGGGTATTTCGGCTGAATCGCCATGCACCATTTCGATGAGCTGATGAAGACCTGCGTTAACAATTTTCTGCTTTCCCACTTCCAGCATTTGTTCGGCGATGTCCAACCCGACAATTTTTTCAGGATGCAGCTTGGCCAGTTCAATCGCCAGATCTCCCGTACCGGTTGCCACATCCAAAATGGTCTGAGGATGAAGTGGTTCCAGCAGTTTTCTGACTTTGATACGCCACCTGATGTCGATGCCCGCTGATAAAACATGGTTCAGCAAATCGTACCTTGGTGCAATATCGTTAAACATTTTTTCAACCCTTAACTTCTTACCCGGAGTATTGTACTGATTCATATACTGGTTTTTTTCCTGAACTAATTAGCTCCCATCATTTTAGCTACTTCTATGCGTAGTTTTTCCTTATTTATCGGAACTACTCCCACCTCTTCACACACCAAACCTCCTGCCAGGTTGGCAATCGCGGCCATGATCCGGGGTTCGGTATCAAGTGCCAAACACAGGGCAGCAACGCTAATCACTGTATCACCAGCTCCCGAAACATCCGTGATGTTGCGGCGGTGAGCCGGAATCAGTTGCGACTCGTACATTCCCTGATCTTCCCAGCTGATAAACACGCCCAACTCTGACAAGGTGTTAAGCACAATTTTTGTCTGAAGTTTATCCTGAAGTTGTGCTACGACCATTTCGAGTTGTTCGTTGTTGTGCGGATCGAAATTAACACCCAGACCTTCCTTTACCTCCTTGATGTTGGGTTTAAAGAGTGTTGCCTTTTTATAATCCAGGAAATTCCTTTTCTTCGGGTCAACAGCTACCGGAATTTTACGTCGTCTGGCCTCCGTAATCACCTTTTCAATCAGTTGTGGAGTAATAACCCCCTTGTCGTAATCCTGAAATATCACTACATGGATTTCATTTTCTACAAACAGCCGAAGTATTCTTTTGTTTAACAATTCAAACTGATGGTCATCGAGCGGTTCGGTGGTTTCCTCATCTACCCTCAGCATCTGGTGCTGATTGCCGATAATTCTGAATTTGGTGGTGGTAATCCGGTTTTCATCGGAAATCAACCCTTCAGGCGACATTCCTGCATCCAGTACCAGCTGTTTAAACGCAACACCTTTTTGGTCGTTGCCGATCACAGAGCACAGAATGGGATTTGCTCCCAGAGCTTTGAGGTTTAACCCCACATTGGCCGCTCCACCCAATCGGTTTTCGCGTTGCTTCACGGTAACGATAGGTACGGGCGCTTCGGGACAAATCCTGTCGACAGCCCCCCAGATGTAAGCGTCCACCATGACATCGCCAATGACCATTACATTCAGTTTATTAAACTGTTCAAAAAGTTGATCTATATTTTTAGAAGTCAACATGCCAAATCATTTTGTTGGATTGCAAAAATAGATAAATATCCGGCAGGAATTAAAAACATCTACCGCAGCCAGTACGATTCGGGGCAACTTGTAACCAAGGAGCAAAATTTGGTAAAAATACAGGAGTAGCCTTATTTCAACAAGGCCAGGGCGGTTTTAATCCTGTTGACAGCTTCCACAAGTAGTTCCTTTGAAGTGGCATAGGACAACCTGATACAGTTCGGATCGCCGAAAGCCTCACCCGGAACCAAGGCTACATGGGCTTTTTCGAGCAGATAGGTACATAGTTGGGTACTATCGTTCACCAGGGTATTTCCATCAGATTTTCCAAAGAAACTGCTTACATCGGGGAAGAGGTAAAATGCACCTTTGGGGAGATTGGTTTTAACGCCTTCTATTTCCTGCATCATCCGGACCAATAAGTCGCGCCGTTCTTTAAACGCAGCCACCATGATCTTTAATTCAGGGATTTGATTTGGATCAGCCGAAACAGCCGCTGCCGCCGCCATCTGCGAAATACTTCCGGCACCTGAGGTAAACTGCCCTTGCAATTTGGTGCAGGCATCGGCGATAAATTGGGGTGCAGCCAAATATCCTATGCGCCAGCCGGTCATGGAAAACCCCTTAGAAACGCCATTAATGATTACCACCTGGCTTTTTATTTCCGGAAAAGAGGCCAAACTTACATGCGAACCCTCAAAAAGGATGTGTTCGTAAATCTCATCCGAAATCACTACCAAATCAGGGTGTTTAGCTATCACTTCCGCAATGGCCTTCATCTCGGCAAATGAGTAGACCGATCCGGTCGGATTGCTTGGGGAATTGATCAGCAGAGCCTTTGTACGAGGAGTGATGGCAGCAGCAATCTGCTCTGGAGTCACCTTAAAATCGGCTTCAATACCGGCTTCAATTAGTTTTATATCTCCACCAGCCAGCTTAATCATCTCGGTATACGATACCCAATAAGGAGCCGGCACAACGATTTCATCGCCTGGATTTAACAAGCAGAAAAACACATTGGCAAGCGATTGCTTTGCGCCATTTGAAACAACAATCTGACTGGGTTTGTATTCCAGTTGGTTGTCACGTTTCAGTTTTTTGGAGATGGCTTCCCTTACCGGTGCTAAACCCGGCACCGGCGGATATTTGGTGATATTGTTGTGAATGGCCTCGATGGCACCTTGTTTCACAAAGTCAGGTGTGTTGAAATCCGGTTCACCAATACTCAGGTTTATAATGTCAATTCCCTGTCCCTGCAATTCGCGGCTTAATCTCGTCATTTCAAGTGTGGCCGACTCGGTCAAATTCAATATCCTGTCTGATAATATGCTGCTGTTCACTCGCTATATATTTTAAAAAAGGCAAAGATAGCGATTTCCCGGCACGTCAATATATTCAGTGTGAAAATTATAACAATGGATTGATAACCTTACCTCTTTTGGTTGCGAAGCAAAAAAAAGTCGTTACTTTGTAGCAACGTTTAATCAACTTAAACCACTTATGATAGCTGAAATTATAAAATACTCAATTCCATCGTTAGTCATGTTGGCAGCAGTTTACGTGATGTTGCGCTTTTTTTTGAAACACAATGAGCATCAATTAAGCTTCTTGAAAGAGGAACAGGACCTGACGCGTTTAAAGTTGGATATGGAAAGAAAGCGCGACAGCCAAAAAGTGATCATCCCACTAAAACTGCAAGCCTACGAACGCATGGTGTTGTTTTTAGAACGCATCAGCCCTCCCAATCTGATCAAACGCTCCATGTCACCGGGACAGAACGTGACAGAACTGCAAAGTACGCTTTTGCACCATATCCGTGAAGAATACGAGCACAACATGTCGCAGCAACTTTACATTGGCGGAAATTCTTGGGAAATGGTTAAAACGGCCAAAGAAGAGGTGGCTCGATTGATTAACACCTCCGCTGCAAAATTTAAAACCGATGATGAGGCGGCACTCCTGGCAAAGGAACTCCTCACAACCGGATTCGACACAAAAAATGATCCCATTGAAAAAACACTGGCACAACTTAAAAAAGAAGTAAGGGATAATTTCTAAGCCGTTGAAAGAAATAACCGAAATACAAAGCATCAGTTTTGTTGGCTCAGGCAACGTGGCCACACACCTTGCACATGCATTTCAAAGTGCCGATAGGCACATTCACGAGGTTTATTCGCCCCACCATTCGCACGCGTTGGATTTTGCACGAAAATTTAATTGTGTTTCACGCAAGAGCATACAACAACTTTCATCCGACGTAGACCTTATGCTGCTGTGTGTGCCCGATAGTCAGATATCCGAAGTGTCGGAGTTGATTTTGCCCGGTAGGGCAATCGTGGCGCATACTTCCGGGATTGAGCCGCTGGCCTCGCTTTCAGACAAAATTCGTCAAACAGGGGTTTTTTACCCGCTTCAAACTTTTTCAAAGGACCGGAAAGTGGATTTCAGGGTAGTTCCTCTTTGCATCGAGGGCAAACAGGCATCTACCTTCGAATTGCTTACCCAACTTGCTTATAAACTGAGCAACAAAGTGGTGGCGATTTCTTCTCCCGAAAGGGCCATGTTGCATTTAACCGCCGTGATGGTGAATAATTTCTCGAACAAGTTGTATGGAATGGCCCATGAAATATTGGAGAGAAATCAACTTGATTTCAACCTTTTGCTGCCGTTGATTCAGGAAACAGCACATAAGATGGAAGAAATGAGCCCTGAAGAAGCACAAACCGGCCCGGCCCGAAGAAACGATGAAAATACCATCAGCCGGCACAGGGAGATGCTAAAGGAATTCCCACAATACCAGCAACTCTATCAACTCATTACAGACGAAATTATTAAAAAAACACATGAGTAATTATAAAGCCTTATTGAAAAACGTTACCACCTTTGTTTTTGATTACGATGGCGTGATGACCAATGGCACGCTTATTTTGCTGCATGAAGGACATCCTCTGCGTTCGGCCAATGTAAAAGATGGTTACATATTGCAGTTGGCTGTAAAACTTGGATATAATATCGCCATTATCTCGGGTGGGTTTTCAAAATCAATGGAAAACAGGTTCGAAGCTCTTAACATAAAAGATGTGTTCCTGGGTGTGAGAGACAAGGTAGAAACGTTTGAAAACTTCATCAAAACCAACCACATTGCTCGCGAACAGGTAGTTTACATGGGTGACGACATTCCCGACTTCAGGGTGATGCAACTGGTAGGAGTTCCTGTTTGCCCGGCCGATGCAGCCGAGGAAATCAAAGGGATATCCGTATATATTTCTGATAAAAAGGGCGGAGAGGGTTGCGTGCGCGACATCATCGAACAGGTGCTGAAAGTGCAGGGAAAATGGATGACCGAAGAATCACACCACTGGTAGAATGATTGCAGACGACTAAAATATTCAGAATATTGGCGTTGGGAAATAATGATCTTCAACCACCAACAAATGAAATTAAAACACATGATAAATAGTGCCAGGATAAAAGACCTCTTCAGTTTGGTACGTTGGCCAAACCTTATCATCATTCTGATAACCATGTTGTTGATGCTGTTTTGCCTAATCAATCCTGCATTGGGACTGGCTCCATTTGAGGCGGGTTTGTCGTGGGTTGAATTGATGCTGCTCATGGCTTCTGTATTGGCGATTACCAAGGGAGGATACATCATCAACGATCTGGTGGACGTCAACACCGATTCGGTGAACAAACCCGGTAAAAACCTGGTTGGTAACAGGATTTCTGAAAGCACGGCGCAGGTTCTGTATTGGATTACCACCCTCTCGGGAATTGCGGCCAGTGTGCTCTTTTCCTATATGCTTCATAAGATAAGCTACAGCCTGATTTTTCTATTTTCTGCAGGTCTGCTTTGGTTCTATTCGCAGAAATACAAATGTCAGCCCCTGGTGGGCAACGTGGTAGTGGCTGTACTGAGCAGCCTTTCGTTTGGATTGGTGTGGTTGTTCACCTTTTTCGCCCTTAGCAACCAGGGCATTGAGTTTGCGCGGGTGCAGAGTTCATTTTCGCTAACCAACAAATTGGTGCTGATTTATGTTGGATTTGCTTTCCTGATAACGCTGTTGCGCGAATTAATAAAGGATTTGGAGGATTATACCGGTGACAACCGTTTTGGATGCCGTACCTTACCGGTAGTTTACGGAAAAGGAGTAGCCAAAGTCTTTGCACTGATCACCGCCTACCTGTCGCTGGCAGGATTAATTTGGGTGGACTTTTTCTACTTTAAGATGCAATTTTATGGAATTGCCGGTTGGTTTATACTGATCATTGTTTTACTTGTCCTGATGATCGTCCGATTGCACCGTGCCACAGAAAAACCTGATTTTGCGAGCCTTTCCAGATTATCCAAACGACTGATGTTGCTTGGGATTGTCTCCCTTATCTTTTTCTATTTTGAATTGCTATGATGTTACACGATTTATTAAAACCTTACGATGTCATCCTGGCTTCGGGTTCGCCCCGGCGTAGGGAGTTGCTCACGGAGATGGGAATAAATTTTACGGTCAGGACCAAGCCTGGCGATGAGTCCTTCTCTTCCACCATGCCCATCCATCAGGTGCCGGGGTATCTCAGCGAACAAAAAGCCATCGCCTTTGCTTCTGACGAATTGAATGACAACCAGTTGGTGATAACTGCAGACACCATTGTGGTGCTGGAAAACCAAATTCTGAACAAGCCATTCAACCCTGAGGAAGCATACGACATGCTTGAGTTACTTTCAGGAAAGACACACCGGGTAATTACCGGTGTTACCCTGATGACAACTGTGAAAACGCATACATTTTCGGTTACAACAGAGGTGGTTTTTAAAAAGTTAACCCCGGATGAAATCAGGTATTATGTTCAAAATTACAAACCCTTCGACAAAGCTGGCGCCTATGGCATTCAGGAATGGATCGGGCATGTGGCCATCGAACGGGTCGACGGATCGTATTTTAATGTGATGGGACTTCCCACACACCGGTTGTACGAAGAATTGATTCACTTTTTAACTAAATAATATGAAAATACTATTGAGCTTCATGTTGGCGATCGCATTTCAGGTTGCCATCGGTCAGTCACCTTCCGAAAAAATCGTTCAAAAGCAGGTTGATGCTTACAACCAGCGCAATATTGATCAATTCATGGCGACTTATTCCTCCCATATCGAGGTGTATCTTTTCCCCGACAGTCTGTTGATGAGCGGCAAAGAGGACATGCGCAAGCATTATCAGGAAATGTTTGAGGCGGCACCTGATTTGTCGTGTATGATCATTAACCGGATTGGAATGGGCAACAATGTAATCGACCGGGAATATGTAAAACGAAATGGTAAATACCTGGATGCCATCGCAATATACAAGGTAGAACAGGACAGCATTGTGCGTGTGACATTTATTTTAGAGTAATTATTTGCATAAAACAGCGCGTTTTGTAGCACTCAGGAAGGATTGTTCCTGAATCCCTTCCTGACCTAAACCGGGTACAATCGGAGTCATGATCTTTTTCACTGTTCCGGAGGAATTGAAATAGTTTCTTTAACAATCGTTTCAAATGAACGCCTCCACCTGCCAACTCCATGGGAGCAAGAAAACACCTATCTTTGCAAAAAAATACATAAAACCGCGTGACCTTCAACGACCTCAATCTCAGCACCCCACTCAATAACGCCCTCATCGACCTGGGTTTTGAATATCCTACACCCATACAACAGGCCTGTTTCTCTCTCATCCTATCGGGAAAAGATACCGTTGGCGTGGCCCAAACCGGAACAGGTAAAACCTTTGCCTATCTCCTGCCGTTGTTGCGGTTGTTGCCCTATTCAGATCAGCGTGCCCCCCGCGTATTGATCGTTGTCCCTACACGCGAACTTGTTATCCAGGTTGAGGACGAAATCAGGAAACTGACTACTTACATGAATGTGCGACATGCCGGGGTGTATGGCGGAACCAACATCAACACACAAAAGAAGCTGGTCTACGAAGGAATGGATATTTTGGTGGCTACGCCCGGACGATTGCTCGATCTGACCCTGACCGGAGTTCTATCAATTAAAAGCGTTCAGAAATTCGTGATTGACGAGGTGGATGAAATGTTCAACCTGGGTTTCCGTCCTCAGGTGATGTCCATCATGGAAATATTGCCCGAAAAAAGGCAAAACATCATGTTCTCGGCCACGCTTACCCGAGAAGTAGAAACGGTAATCAATACTTTTTTTAACCATCCCGAACAGGTAGTCATTGCGCCTCATGGCACTCCGTTGGACCAGATTGTCCAGCAAGCTTACGATGTACCTAATTTCTACACCAAAGTCAATTTGATCAAGCATTTGCTTGCAACTGATTCCTCTATGGAAAAAGTGCTTGTTTTTACAGGAAGCAAGCGTCTGGCCGATCGACTCGCCGAGGAACTTACTGGTTATTTGGATATCAAACCCGGCGTGCTTCATTCCAATAAATCGCAGAACAACCGGTTCGAAACACTTAAAAAGTTTGAAAATGGTAAATTAAAGATCCTGATTACCACCGATATCATGGCGCGAGGGCTGGATATTTCCGATGTAAGCCATGTAATCAATTTTTCGTTGCCCACCTTGCCTGAAGATTATATCCACCGCATTGGGCGTACCGGCAGGGCCGACAAAGAAGGAGTGGCCATTTCCTTCATCAATGAAATTGAAAAAGAATCGCAGGGCGACATCGAGCAATTGATGAAAAAGCCCATTCCCATGTTGCCCTTTCCTGTAGAGGTGGCAATTTCAACCATTACCACAGAAGAAGAAAAACCCACAGCACTTTACGACAAGCCTTACCTGGTAAATCCTTCCAGGAAGAAAAACACGGGTGCCTTTCATGAGAAATCAGCCAAAAACCAACAGGTAAACTCTGGAGGAGCGGGTAGAAAAGAAAAAAAACGGAAAGCAGCCATCAGGAAGCGTATGTAGCTTTTTGAATTTTGTATCGACTCTGATATTAACAATCACAAACCTGCTATAAACTTTCAACCAACGGCCTAAGCAGAATGGCGCTTTGGTTATCATGAAGCTCTTACTCCATGTCATTTCAATCAGTAAAAAAAAACGTAACTGCGAAAATAGATGTATATTTACAACGAACTTTAAAAACAGTGGTCGGGTTTTTGCTGTTTTAAAATTTCACTAAAATCTACATTTTAAGAACCCACTTTAAACTGATTTTATGAAAAAACTACTACTCTTATTCATCCTGGTCTATGCGATGAATTTAATGGCGCAGGAAAAGACCATTTCGGGGGTTGTAACAGCCGATGAAGGTTATACATTACCTGGTGTGAATGTTTTAATAAAAGGAACTACTGTTGGAACGGTGACAGACCTCGACGGTGCATATTCTATCACGGCCTCTGGCGAAAATGTGTTGCAATTCTCTTATGTTGGGATGCAATCGCATGAAGTAGCCGTTGGAAACCAAACAACCATCAATGTCGTACTCCAATCAAACGTGGCTCTGTTGCAGGATGTGGTGGTGATTGGCTATGGTACTGTTAAAAAGAAAGACCTCACCGGATCGGTATCACAAGTGAAAGCCGCTGACATTGCAGCCATCGCTTCAGCCTCACCGGCACTGGCATTACAGGGACGCTCGGCAGGGGTGCAGGTAATTAACAACGGCCTGCCGGGAAGCAGCCCCGAAATCCTGATTAGGGGTGTCGGGTCAATACAAGCAGGTACCAATCCATTGTACGTGGTGGATGGGATCATCACAGGTGACATCAGGAACCTGAACAGCAACGACATTCAATCTATTGACGTCCTGAAGGATGCTTCTTCACAAGCCATATACGGTGCAAGAGCCTCCAACGGGGTTGTTATCATCACCACCAAAAAGGGGTCAAAAGGCAAAATGAAATTGAGTTATCAGGGTTATTATGGGTTCAACATCATCGGAAAGCGGGTGAAAATGGCTTCATCTCAATTTTACGAACAATATACCAACGAAGCCCTTTTACGTGACGACAAACCGGCCGCTTTTTTTGGGGATACTTATCCCATCAATACGGTTTGGCTGGATGAAGTAACCAGAACGGGTCAGCTGGTACAACAATCGGTTACCATGTCAGGTGGAACTGACGAAATAACCTACCTGGTTAGTTTTAGTTATAATGGTGATAAAGGTGTCTTGCAAAAAAATGATTTTTCAAGGTATACCCTGAGGTTGAACAATGAATACAAAATTGCCAATTGGCTGAAAATGGGAAACATCCTTAGCTTGTCGACCTATAAGGCAAATTATCCCAATACAGGTGTTTACAATTCAGCATACAGGCAGGGTCCTAACGTTCCGGTACATGATTCGGCAGGTAACTGGGGCAATTCGAACAACATCAACAATGTGGGCAATCCTGTAGCCTCACTGGCTTATTATCACAACATTGGAAAGGGATATCAAATTCAGGCCAGTTTTTGGGGCCAGGCCGATCTTTATCGTGAACTGAATTTTAAATCAAGCTTTGGATTGGATGTTGGAAACGACCAGTCGAAATATTACACGCCCTATTTTATTGCTTCTCCTTCACAACAAAACCTGATCAGTAACTTAAGCGTTTCGGCCAATCAACAATATCACTACACCTGGGATAACATGTTTAATTATGGCAGGTCGTTCAACGGCAAACACAACCTCGATGCAACCGCCGGCGTTACCATGGAAGAATTGAATTCGACTTACCTTTCGGGATATCGCCAGGATGTTCCACCACAGGAAAATTACTGGTACCTTAATCTAGGTGATGCAGCCACTGCTACCAACGGAAATGGAGGTGACAAATGGAGGCGTTTTTCCTATGTTGCAAGGGGAACCTACAATTACGGTGGAAAATATTTCATCACCGGAACAGCAAGATATGAAGGTTCTTCAAGGTTTTCAGAAGACAACCGCTGGGGATTTTTCCCTTCGGCAGGTGTGGCGTGGCGAATTTCTGCGGAAAATTTTATGAAGGACTCAAAAGTCATCAGCAACCTGAAACTAAGGGCCAGTTGGGGTCTGGTGGGTAACGACAACATTAGTACCAACTTATTCCTGTATACCATCGCCACAGGAATCTCCTATCCATTTGGTGAAGAAATTCAAAATGGGTCAACCATCACCGATGTAAAAGATCCCAATTTGACCTGGGAAACTTCACAAGGTCTGGATATCGGGCTTGATTACGGCTTTCTGAATGACAGGCTCTATGGTGAGATCGACTATTACAAAAAAAACACCAAAGACCTGTTGTACCCGGCACCGCTTCCCGCCATCCTGGGATCGACCAGCTACATCACCAACATCGCCGAACTGGTGAATCAGGGAATCGAATTTTCTATTAACTGGAGGGATGAAATAAGCAAAGATTTCAGTTATTCCATCGGAGGAAATTTTACCTACAACAAAAACGAAATCATCGACCTGGCCAATGGGCTCCCGATCGATGGAGGCAGCCTGGGAAATGGACAAACCGTTACACGTACCTCGGTGGGAGAACCTGTAGGCAGTTTCTGGGTGTATGAAACTGATGGACTCTACCAAACGGAGGAGGAAATAAATGCAACGCCTCACTTTCCCGGTACTAAAATCGGGGATTTCAGGTACAAGGACAACAACGAAGACGGCCTGCTTGATAATGAGGACAGGATTTTCGTTGGCTCCTACCAGCCGGTATTTTATTTCGGGATCAACCTCACTTTGGACATTAAACGTTTTGATGTCCAGGTGGGTGCTTTTGGAAATATGGGAAACAAAGTGTATAACGGCAAGAAGGCTCAAAGATGGGGAGGCGAAAACATCGAAGCTTCTCTCGAGGATCGCTGGACCGTTGACAACACCAATTCTACTACCCCGAGGGCATTCAATAATGTACCCGTGGCCTCCGATTATTATGTAGAATCAGGAAATTTCTTCAGATTCAGCAATATCACCATTGGTTATACCATACCCCTCGAATCGAAAGTAATTTCAAAGCTTCGTATCTATATCAGTGCTCAAAATCCATACACGTTTCAGGCTTTTAGCGGGTATAACCCCGAACTCCCCGGAGGTGTGATGAACTCAGGCATCGAAACCAATCCTATCCCTACAACTGGTAAATATTTATTCGGCATTAATCTCGATCTTTAAAATGAAAGTCATGAAAAAATATATGATAAAATTACTCGTCACGGTGATCAGCATGGTGCTGGTTACTGCGTGCACCAAAGAATTCCTGGATGTAAAGCCCGAAGGACAGATCACACCCGAAGGATACTATTCAACGCCTGCCCGCGCCCAGGAACTTGTCAATTCCATCTACAACAACATGTTAACGTGGGACGAACATTCTTTTTCGTGGATAGGTATCACCAGCATCGCATCTGATGATGCTGACAAAGGCAGTTCAGCCGGTGACACTGGTGCTGACAAGGATAAACTGGATAATTTCACTTACGGCCCCACCGATATTTCAGTAAATGAAATATGGGTAGCCAACTTCCGTGGAATTTCAAGAACCAATCTGGCTTTAGACATCCTGCCAAAAATTGCCATCGAATCAAAGTTAAAAAACAGGCTCAAAGGCGAAGCCAGGTTCCTGCGTGCTTATTTCTATTGGAACCTGGTAAGAACATTCGGCGATGTGCCCTTGATTAACAGTGTGATTGACCCTACCAATAGTGTACAGGTTGATCAAGCCATGATCCGTGCCCCAAAACAACAGATTTACGATTTAATCATCAGCGACCTGTTGTATGCAAAAGACAGCCTATATAACAAGGGTCAATACGAAAATGCCGATTTGGGCAGGGCCACTTCAGGAGCCGCCAAGGGATTACTTGCCAAGGTTTATTTATATCAGAAAAACTGGCAGGCTTCTTTTGACATGGCAGCTCAAGTGATTAACTCCGGTGAGTATGCACTCGTAGACGATTATTCCACCATCTGGAGGGAAATAGGCGAAAACAGCAGCGAATCACTGTTTGAGGTGCAGGCTGTGGGTGGACCCATCGCGTTGGGCGTTCAGCAATATTCACTCGTGCAGGGTGTGAGGGGACAATTTGGATGGGGCTTCAATTCGCCTTCTGAATCGCTCAACAATGCTTACGAAGAAAACGACCTCCGTAGGGAAGCAACGATGATTTATCCGGGTGAGGTATTGTGGGATGATGTTATTATCCTCGCCAGTTTACCCAACCCAAGGTATAATCAAAAAGCCTATGTTAGCCGGACCCAGGAAACATTTAATGGCAACGATGAACAATCGAATAAAAATCTAAGGGTACTCAGGTACGCCGAAGTCTTGTTAATTCACGCGGAAGCAGCCAATGAACTTGGGAATGCTACCAGCGCGCTTCAGTCGTTAAACCTGGTGCGTCAACGAGCTGGTTTAGACGACATTTCTGTTACTGATCAATCGCAACTACGGCAAATGATCTGGAACGAAAGAAGGGTGGAATTAGGAATGGAGCATGACAGATTCTTTGACCTGGTCAGGCAGGGAAGAGCCGCTGAGTTCATGGGGCCGCTTGGATTCATTGCCGGCAAGCACGAAGTGTTTCCAGTTCCTCAATCACAGATAGATATCAGTGGCGGCTTGCTGACACAAAATAATTATTGATAATAGATACCTATCCTTACGGATTATTCGTTTAAACCCGTGAGGATGGGTTATCTTAGGCTATTCTTCTTACTAACACATTCAATTCAAATTTACTAAGAAACACCTTTAAAATGCGACACTTAATCAGTTTTTATATCTTTTTTTTCTTAATGGTTGTTGTCAGTTGCAAACCCAATAATCCTTCACCACCACCCATAGTGAACCCGGATGATGAATTAATGGACCTGGTTCAGCGGCAGACCTTTAAATATTTCTGGGATGCAGCCGACTTAAACTCCGGAATGGCGAGAGACAGAAACACCTCTTCGGTTGTGACAACAGGAGGTAGCGGTATGGGAATGATGGCCATCCTGGTTGGGATTGAAAGAGATTTTATAACACACGATGAAGGCTTGGCACGTATCACCAAAATAGTTGGATTTCTTGAAACCGCGGATCGGTTCCACGGTGCCTGGCCTCACTGGTTAAATGGTTCAACAGGCAAAGTGATTCCATTCAGCCAGTACGACAATGGTGGCGATCTGGTCGAAACAGCTTTTCTGGTTCAGGGATTGCTCACTGCACAATCGTATTTTGATGGCACGAATACAGCGGAAGTCGGGTTGCGAAACCGCATCCAGGTTCTGTGGGAAGGTGTGGAATGGGATTGGTATCAACGCTCAGGCGAGAAAGTGCTTTATTGGCATTGGTCGCCAAATTATGGATGGAAAATTAATATGCCCATCAGGGGTTGGGACGAGGGATTGCTGGTGTATGTATTGGCTGCTTCATCGCCATCGCACCCCATTGAGCCGGAAGTATACAACCAGGGTTGGGCACGAAATGGAGCGATCAAAAATGGCAATGTATATGAAGGGTTGGAATTGCCTTTAGGATCTGCTTATGGTGGCCCTTTGTTCTTTGCGCACTATTCATTTCTGGGCCTTAACCCCAACGGGCTATCAGACCAGTATGCCGATTATATGCTACAGAATAAAAACCACAGCCTCATCAATTATAAATATTGCGTTAGAAATCCGGGAAATTACACCGGCTATTCTGATAGTTGTTGGGGCCTTACTGCTTCTGATGACCCCGATGGCTATTCAGCGCACTCTCCAACAAATGACAACGGAACGATTTCACCCACAGCAGCCATCTCTTCAATCGTTTACAGTCCGGTTCAGAGTCTGGAGGCCATGCATTATTTTTACAAAAAAACAAGTGGTTTGGTTTGGGGAGAATTTGGCTTTATTGATGCCTTTAATCCTCATCGGAAGTGGTATGCCGACTCATTTCTTGCCATCGATCAGGGACCAATCATTATTATGATTGAAAACTACCGGACCGGGTTGTTATGGAACCATTTTATGAAAAACCAGGAAGTGCAAACCGGATTGACAAAACTTGGATTCGCTTATAAAATAACAAATTAAGATCAATTAGATGAAAGGCATTCTTCATTTTATTATCATGATTTTAGGTTTGAGCATCGCCTTGTCGGGGTGCACCTCCAACCAGGCAGATGATTCAAAGATACATGACCTGACTGTTTCAAAGCACGATGGAAAAATCAAGGAACTCATGGCCAAAATGACCATAGAAGAAAAAATTGGTCAATTGAATATGCTCAGTGGCGATTGGGCCATCACAGGACCCTACATCAGTGCCGATTTCAAACAGGACATCAAAGCAGGTAAGGTAGGTTCGATGCTCAATTGTTACACGGTTGATTACACACGCGAACTAATCAATTTATCTGTTGACAGCACCAGGCTTGGTATCCCTTTGTTATTGGGTTATGATGTAGTTCATGGTCATCGGACAATATTTCCCATTCCACTGGCCGAGGCTTGCACCTGGGATCTTAATCTCATGGAACAAACTGCACGGATTGCCGCCATCGAAGCATCGGCAGAAGGCATCCACTGGGCCTTTGCCCCAATGGTGGATATCACCCGTGATCCGCGCTGGGGAAGAGTTATGGAAGGTGCCGGGGAGGACCCCTGGTATGGTTCTCTTGTCGCGAAAGCAAAAGTCAAAGGGTTTCAGGGTGACGACCTCTCAAAAGACAACACCATCCTCGCCTGCGTGAAACATGTGGCTGCATATGGTGCGGCTGAAGCTGGCAGGGATTACAATACTGTCGATCTCTCGTTAAGAAGCCTTTACGAAACCTACCTGCCACCCTATCACGCAGCGGTTGAAGCCGGCGTTGGTTCAGCCATGACGGCTTTTAATGAAATAAATGGAATCCCATGTACGGAAAACCAATGGCTTTGGGAAGACCTGTTTAGAAAACAATGGGGATTTGACGGTTTGGTTGTTACGGATTATACCGCTATAAACGAAATGATTGAGCATGGCGTAGCCGCCAATTTATACCAGGCTTCGGTACTGGCCATCAATGCCGGTGTGGATGTGGATATGGTCGGTCAGGGGTTTTTATTGAACCTGAAACAGGCCGTTGAAAAGGGAGATGTTACTCAAGATCAGCTAGACAAAGCCGTTTACCGGATACTGAAAGCTAAATTTGAACTTGGATTATTTGACGACCCTTACAAATATTGCAATAAAGAAAGAGAGCAAGCGGACATCATGACCCCGGAACAAACTCAATTTTGCAGGGAAGTTGCCACAAAATCAATGGTATTGCTAAAAAATAGCAACAAGATACTGCCTCTATCGAAAGAGATAAAAACGATTGCTGTCATTGGCCCACTTGCCGACAATAAAATTGATATGATTGGCGGATGGTCTGCTGCCGGCGACCGCAGTTCACGACCAGTCACCCTGCTTGAAGGGGTCAAAAATAAACTGAGTAGTAAAACGGCAGTACTCTATGCCTTAGGTACTGATTTTAATACTTCTTCAACCGAAGGGTTTGATGATGCCATACGTGCGGCAAAGCAAGCCGATGTCGTTTTGTTGGCTCTCGGCGAAAGCAACGATATGAGTGCTGAGGCCAAATCACGCTCATCTATTGACCTTCCGGGAAATCAAAACCTGCTGGCAGATGAAATTCTTAAAGTGAACAATAACACGGTCATTATTTTGATGAATGGTCGTCCACTAACCATTCAACACCTGGATGATGTGGCACCTGCCATCCTCGAAACCTGGTTTGCAGGAACAGAAGCCGGCAATGCTATTGCGGATGTTGTATTTGGCGATTATAACCCGGCAGGAAAACTCACCATGACATTTCCACGAAATGCAGGGCAGATTCCTATTTATTACAGCCATAAAAATACAGGCAGGCCCTTTGATGTTAACGACAGTTGGACCTCTCATTATATTGATGTAGACAACACCCCATTGTACCCATTTGGATATGGGTTGTCGTATACCCGGTTTGAATATTCAAATTTAACACTTGATAAAAAGGAAATTACCCGCTCTGAGGTCGTTCGTGTTTCTGTTACGGTTACCAATTCAGGCAATTATGATGGAGAAGAAGTCGTACAGCTTTATATTCAGGATCTTGTTGGAAGTGTAACCCGTCCGGTAAAAGAATTAAAAGGCTTTGAGAAAATCTTCATAAAAACAGGTGACACAGTAACCATTCATTTTACCATTGGTGAAGAAGAACTTTCGTTTTACAGGAAAGACATGAGTTTTGGAAGCGAGCCTGGCGAATATCGTATCTATGTAGGTGGGAGTTCGGATACTGAAAATTCAGTTCGGCTGACATTAAAATAAAGTGACAATCAACACTACAATAAAAAAGCCTGCCGGAAAATTCCCGGCAGGCTTTCTTCATTTTAATTAAATATTAATTCTTCAGCAGTTTTGCAGAAGACATCTTATTGTTATAATCAGTTAGTGTGATGAAATACAGTCCTTGGTTTAAGAAAGAAACGTTAATATTAACGGTTCCTTTTTGAACATTTTCCATGCTCAACACTTTTTGTCCCATCAGGTTGGAAATAACCACACTGTTCATGTCCTTTGTAAGATCAATAGTTACTGAAGTGTTACAAGGATTAGGATACAGGGATATGGCATTGTCATACTTGTTATTCCAAATCCCGGATATTGGGTTCGGGCTGTTGGTAATTTGTATGTTATCAATGTACATATCCACATCAGCTGCCGTTGCAAGGGGATCAACAAAATCAGGCATAAAGGCAACGACCCCGTAATCTCCGGTTAAAGAGCTGAAATCAAACACGATATCCTGCCAGCCTTCAGTTTCAGTTTGAGCATTCATGCTTTCAATTTCCAATGTTGGATCGCCTTCCATCTTGAACTTCAACGGGCTGATCATGGGTTTCCATACCATGACATGAATATATTTATTGTCAGTTGCGTTTACTGCGGGGTCACAACTTGCCCAAAAACCACCCCATGCCATTCCACCATTGTCTGTTCCACGGCGGATGAATTTAAGCACCTTGCTGGTTGTATTGATTCCTGAAGCATCCGGGTTGTCGATAATCATAAAGGTTTCGTCCACAGGGTGGATGGCATCGTTATCATAGTCGCCACATCCCATGACGTGAGGTGTTAGTACTCCCCATGTATCGTTTTCAAAATCGGCAAGTACACCTCCGAAAACGGGCTCCTCATCGTTGTACCACACCAGAATTTCGTTGGTTCCTTCAAGAACGGTATAGGTGCGGTTTGGCCCATTATTCGGGAATTCCGAAGTATTCCAATCGCCGTTGATACGGAATTTAAATTCAAGTAAGGAAGCGACAGCCAATCCATCAACAGTAATGGAATAAATACCATCAGATTCAAGGGTAAGATGATAGTCATCCCCGCTCCATCCATTAAAACTCCCTGCAATATCCATATAATCTGTGTTAGGGTCAAAAACACCAATGGTCGTCTGGTACGACATATTAACGCTAAATTTAACAGAAACCAAAGTCGGGGGCACAAATGGAGTCGGGTCATCGTTGAAAAGGATATTATCAATAAAAATTTCCGTGTCTGCTGTAGTTGTAAAAGGATCTTCAAAATCCGGCATCAACGACATCACGGCATAGGGTCCTGTTAATGTGGTGAAGTCAAAAACGATATCGACCCATTCGTTGGTTGCAGACTGAACGTTCAAACTGGCTGTCTCAAGTGTGGTTGATCCTTCAAGTTTGAATTTCAGGGGACTGATGGCTGGTTTCCAAACCAAAACGTGGGCATATTTGTTCACGGTTACATCGATTGCCGGATCAATATTTGCCCAGAAACCGCCCCATGGCATTCCACCGTTGTCAGTTCCACGGCGGATAAATTTCAGCACCTTTGTACTTGTGTTGAGCCCGGATGCATCCGGGTTGTCGATCACCATAAAGGTTTCGTCAACAGGATGAATGGCATCATTGTCATAATCACCACATCCCTGTACATGTAGAGTAAGCGGCCCGGTCGTGCCATCTTCAAAATCAGCAACTACTTGTGCTGATAGAAAATTAATGGACACAAAAGCCATTGCAATAAAGAATAAACATTTTTTCATAGAGTTAAGATTTAATTAGTTAATGTAATTAAGATTCATGATGTTAAGGAGTTAATAATTGACCCTTGCAATCATAGATTTAGATTGGGTACAACTGATTCTTTTGCAATTTTATTCTAAAAAAGCATCAAATACCCATCGCTTTTTTCTATAATTACCCTGTAAATGTACACTAAAAAAATTGAATAAGGAGATTTGAGTGCGAATAATTATTAAATATTAAGTTTTGACCTGGATATACCTGGCTTGAAAACCTGAATAAGTACAAAATAAAAAGAAGGTGTTTAGTAAAAATTTCAATTTCATAACCTGGAAATCGGTTATGGATGTGCCAGAAAATAATAATCAGTAGCGTTTTCATAACTGGCCTTAAACTCCATCAGGGTAAGAGGAGGTTTATTCTTCAACCAATCGCTAAGGTTGGAAATGTGCAGGCCGCATTCATCCACAAGCAGCTCAAACATCATTTCAGGGGTGGTAAAATAAAAATCACTGGCCCCCAGACCAAACTCAAAAACAACAAATGGTTTCTGTTTAGAGAGTAACTTTTTTGCCCCATTTAGCACACCAAATTCAGCACCTTCCACATCAATTTTGATAAATTGGATGGATTGCTCCACAGGAATTATGTGGTCCAACAGCTCAAGTTTTACATTAATCTCTTCAATATCGGGCGTTTTTACATCGTATTTACGCTTCATGATCCCGCTATAGGCTGGTGCGTTTTTAACATAGTTAAATGAGGTAGTCCCTTTTCTGTCGCTCAGGGCGGAGTTAAACAGATGAATATTTTTTTGGGGATATTTTGCCTGTAAGGCAGTAAACATAACAGGGATGGGTTCAAAAGCATAATGGGTTCCCAGGGGAGCATATTTTAGCATTAGGTCGAGCATTTCACCCTTATGACATCCAACATCAATACAATTTGATGATTTAGAAACCACTTTTTCCAGGATTTGGATAGTTAACCGGTCGTATTTCAGATTCTTTGTCAGGTCGATACCCAGGGTCGTCAGTAAGTTACGGATTATTCGCTTTACCATGCAATACAAATTGAAGGCAGCATTATTATGCTTACATTTGATTTTGGAAAAAATACAAAAGTAATATGTTTAATAGAATTTGGAGAGGCCTGATGAATTATTTTTTTAAAGGCTTGTTGTTGCTGGCTCCGCTCACGGTTACGGTGTGGGCCTTCATGGCTGTTTTTGACTTTGTTGATGGATTGCTCAGGGAACTCATTTTACAGGTAACAGGCAAGGAGCTGCCGGGGTTGGGCTTTGTCGCCGTGATCTTGTTTATCCTGTTGATGGGTCTGTTGGCTTCTACCATTATATTTAATCCTATTATTACCTATTTTGACAAAATCATGGCGAGGGCACCGCTGATAAAAATCATCTATACTTCTGTAAAGGACCTGGTTTCTGCCTTTGTCGGTCAGAAGAAACGCTTCACCGAACCAGTGCTGGTGCAGGTAAGTGCCTCCTCGCATTTGCAAAAAATAGGGTTCATCACCAACAAAGATTTAAAACTCCTGGGCTTGCCCAATGGAAAAGTAGCCGTATATTTGCCACATTCTTATGCCTGGTCAGGAAACTTGTTCATCGTTTCTGTCGATTACATACAGCCCATAAAAGCCAGTCCTACCGAAGTAATGAAGTTTATTATTTCTGCAGGAGTGAGCAATTTAGGTGGTGAAAATGATGAAATTGAAGAATAAATCCAATCTGCATAAGAGGTTCATAAATCCGAGATACTGAAAGGAAAGATTTGCTATGAATAGACCAACCATTTTGATTTCCAACGATGATGGCGCAGGTGCTGTTGGCCTGCGGAAATTGATTTTAATTATGCGAAAACTGGGAGATGTGGTAGCCATCGTGTCCGAAAACCCCATGTCAGGAATGGGACACGCGGTAACGATGCAGCAGCCTTTGAGGGCAAGGCTGGTTTCCGAGGAGAAAGGTTACAAGGAATATATTACCAATGGTACACCCGTCGACAATATCAAACTTGGCAAACACCTGTTGCTGAAAAAAGCGCCGGATTTGGTTGTAAGTGGCATCAACCATGGATCAAACGCAGCCATTAACGTGATTTATTCGGGCACGATGGGAGCCGTTCTTGAAGCCTCAATCGATGGCATCCCTGCCATTGGATTCTCATTAGATGATTATAGCTCAAACGCTTGTTTCGACCATACTGGAAAATATATTGAAGCCATTTCACGAAAAGTGCTGAAGGAGGGATTACCTAAAGGGATATGCCTCAATGTAAATTTTCCGGCTTATTCCGAAAAAGGACCGCAAGGAATTAAAGTTTGCAGGCAAGCTCAAGCCCGGTGGATTGAAGCGTTTGAAGAGCGTTTCGACCCCTATGGGCGCACTTATTATTGGATGGGTGGCCGTTTCGAAAACGGGGATGGTCGCCATGATACCGATCAAAAAGCCCTGGCTGACAACTTTGTAGCTGTGGTTCCGACTCAATTTGATTTTACTGCTCACCAATATGTTAATGAATTAAGTTTTAGCTTATGACACCAGGTGTATTTAAACGGGATTGTGTCATGATTGGAGTGTTGATGGGCATTTTATTCCCCTTCTTGCTTTTAGGGATTTTGTTGGGATTGAATTGGACACTGCAAAGTCTCTTTGGTCTTCACTTTACCCGACATATCCACTACCTCTATCTTCTTAGCATGACAGCTAATTTATTCCCCCTCAGGTACTACCTGGCAAAATTGAATTACGAAAAAACCGGCATGGGTCTTTTATTGATGACCATCGCGGGAGTTATCGGGTATTTTTATGCTTTTGGGGTTGGAGGATAACTATTAATTCAATGATATGCCATGAATTTTTTCACAAAAAAGCCGCTTCTCCAGCGGCTTTTTTGCGTGTACCTTAACCCTGACAGGTTTTTTTAACCTGTCAGGGTTAAGTTTTAAAACGGCGAACACTCAATCGGGCTATAGCTTCTGGGTTTGTTGCCCATGAACGAGTCCCGGTCTTTGTTCACCAGGCCGATGTCATCGAACTCGAAGATCAGTGAGATCTCATGGCTGGGGCCGGTAAAGCTCTGGCGGGCGTTTACGTTCATCTCGTAAGAGTACATCACCTTCATGCGGTACTGCTCGCTGAAGGGAATGTTCATGCCCACCATCACGTTAAAACTGCTGTACTGGTCATATTCCAGGGTCTGGTTCTTGTACCACAGACCCA